>Ga0210409_10001377_pt1 | contig 32170 bp, 33 predicted proteins | sample IncBWH17MmetaG_FD_161649 | JGI IMG/M metagenome (GOLD analysis project Ga0210409, IMG submission 161649) | Forest soil microbial communities from Barre Woods Harvard Forest LTER site, Petersham, Massachusetts, United States - Inc-BW-H-17-M | ecosystem: Environmental > Terrestrial > Soil >...
TCGTGAGCGCGCCAGCGTTTCCCCCGCCTTCGAACGCATCGTCAATCATTGCCTCGAAAAAGAGCCCGAAGCGCGCTTTCAATCGGCTGGGGATCTCGCCTTCGCCTTGCAAAACCTGGGTGCCGGCGTTCACGGAAGAGGCCTCTGGCGAACAAGCACGTTTCCTGTCCGAAAAATTTTGCTTGGAAGTCTCGCGGCCGCAGCGCTGCTGGGCTGTGGTTGGATTGCGAGCCGGTGGGTTCACCCGGGAACGAATTCGCCCGATTACCACCGCCTTACTTTCGAAGAAGGAACTGTATACAGTGCGCGCTTTGCTCCCGATGGTCGAAGCGTGGTGTACGAAGCTTCCTGGAACGGAAGTCCTCCACGACTGTTCTCGACCGTTTCCGCGTCACCCCAGACGCAGCAACTCGATCTTTCCGATGCTCATCTGCTCGCCGTCTCGAAGTCGAATCAAATGGCTATCCAACTTCATGGCCGGCACGGAACTTCACTGGACTACACCGGCGGTACGCTCGCCCAGGCTCCTCTCGCCGGCGGCTCGCCGCGCGAATTGCTGGAGGATGTTCGTTGGGCCGATTGGGATCCAACCTCGCAAAGCTCGCTGGCCGTTGTTCACACCGTCGATGGCCGTAGCCGGCTGGAATTTCCTGTTGGCAAAGTTTTGTATGAAAGCCCCGGCTCGATCACCAACGTTCGCTTCTCTCCGTCCGGGGACAAGATCGCATTCATGGATCACCCCGTGCTCTGGGATGACCGCGGTGTGGTGCGATTCGTCGATCGATCGGGCCATTTGCACACACTCTCGTCGGAGTGGGAGTCTGAAGCGGGGCTGGCGTGGAATCCAAAAGGAGACGAAGTCTGGTTCACCGCCATCGAAGCCGGATACAACCGCAAACTGATGGCTGTCAGCCTGACAGGCCGCACTCGAATGATTCTGGCCACGCCTCAAGGCTTGAACCTGCAGGACATCTCCCCTGACGGGCGCGTTCTTGTCTCCTCAGAAAGCCAGCGGGTCGCTCTCGAAGCCCTCGACTCTCCCGCCAATCGTCCTCACGATGTTTCTTGGTACGAATGGAGTGTTGTCAAAGACATCTCCGCCGATGGTCAATTGATCTTGTTCGAGGAGTCAGGCGAACCCTTCGACGGCCACTACGCGGTCTCCGTCCGACGCTTGAATGGTGCGCCGATCCATCTGGGCGACGGTAGCGCAGGAGGATTTTCCCCCGACGGAAAGTGGGCGCTGGATGTCGCCGCAACCGATCCGCCCCGAGTGACCTTGTTGCCCATCGGCCCCGGCGCTCCCAAGGATGTGCCGATCGTCGGACTCGAACACGTGCAAAATGGTTCGGCCCGCTTCATGCCCGACGGAAAGCATATTGTGGTCAACGCCAGTGAACCCAACCATCCCGTGCGGGGCTTCTTGCTCGACATCGAGGGTGGAAAGCCTCGCCCCGTGACTCCCGAGGGCATTGCAGCCTTCCGCATCTCGCCCGATGGTCACTACGTCGCTGCCCACGGAGCAAACGCTTCACTCGTCCTTTGCTCGATGGATACCGGGGTTGTCGCGCCAATTCCCGGCATCGAGCCCGGAGACACTTCGGCGCAATGGTCGGCGGATAGCAAGGCCCTCTACGTCTACCATTTTGGTGAGATGCCGGCCCGTATCTTCCGCCTTCATATCCACACCGGGAAGAGAACGCTCGTCCGTGAGCTGGAACCTTCGCAGCACGCCGGCGTCGTTTCGATTGCGCCCATCGTCATGAGTCCCGATGCAACGCGATTCGCCTACAGCTACTATCAGAATCTCTCGACGCTCTACGTGATTTCGGGCCTGAATTAACTCCTATTCCAGCGAGCCCGCATAGTCCTCGGACACATAATGAAGAAAGAGTGAAGTGGAAGTATTTCCTTGCGCGAGAGTCTTTCGGTAGTGTGGCAACTCTCGCCCGCGATAAACAAGACCGTCGCCGATGGCTTGATAAATGGTGGTTGTTCCGCGCGCTGTACCCAGATACAGCGGCCAGGGCGTTGCTCCCCTCGGCTCAGGAGCGTAGTCCAGGCAAAGAGTGATGCTGAACTCGCACTGCTCCCTGTCAGTGTGCCGATCCAAATGCGCACCACCCCTATATGAAGCCATGTAAACGTAAGATGGCTTCACTCGCTCTCCAACCAGCTCACTCACCGCCTTGGTGAGTTGGACATGAAAGAATCGAGCAGCCGGATCATTGTGCGCGATGTAGCGCAATGGGCTCTGCCCATCTCCGAGGCACACCTTGCCGGTTCGAATCTGCTTCCGAAAATATCTGCGCAATTCCGCAAGATGGAACGGATGAATCAATCCATCGGCGAGAGCCCAGCCGTCCATGTGAAATTTGGTGCGACAACGCGCCGTCGTTTCGTGCCAGAGGCGGCGGCGCTCACTCGTGTACTCCCGCCCGACGAGAATTCCTGACTGCTGCAAGAGCGCTTTGCTTGGCGCCGGCACCTGATCGAGTTGACAGGGATCCCTTTGAATGCGGAGCACCAAATCGCGCAGCCCGCCGGTCAAACCAAATGGGCACCATATGTCAGTGCCCGCATCCTGCACCCACGCAAGGCTCAGATCTTCCCGACGGACATCTGACAGCAGCCGTTCCGCCGCGCGCAGATCGTCGGGAGCGGAGCCCATTCCTTCCAGGAAACATCTGGAATTGAAACTCAGCTCTCCGTCATCCTGTTTCTGCAGTTCGGGCAGAAGCCTCTCCGGCACCAGATGAGTCGGCTGTTCGTCGAGCAGGCAGCAGTATGTATCCGGATCTCTCTGCGGCGCTTGTCTTGGCGCCGCAGAGAATTCCATCAGCTTCGCCATCCAGGAGATCCACTCCGTTTCGGTTAGCGGTGCAGCCATCCATTCACCGTAAAGCGGCTATCCGCAAATGCTTTCGATGGACAAACCACCGGGGTGATCTCATGCAACCGCGCGCTCCGGAAGAATACGATCTGATTCTGTTCGGGAACGATCGCTTTGTAGCTCCCGCTTGTGACCCAGCTTCCGTCTTGGCGATCCGCATCATGCAGTCGCAATTCGCCACCCTGAAACGCCTTTGGCTCCTGATGAAAAAAGTAGACATAGGTCAGTTCACGGCTCGCAATCCCCTCCTCTGCGTTGTCGCTATGGTGCTTGAAGAAGTCGCCATCGTTGCTGGCGGTCATTTGCGACTCGAAGCGCGTGATAGGAAACTTTTCCATACCTAATTTTTCCAACACTCGCGGCAGAGCTGACTCAATGCGCTCGCGAAAAACCACCTCGTGCCGTCCCAGATCCATCAGAACGCACGAGCGCCGGTACTCCGAATCAACGACTGTGCCCGCCACGCCCGGTGAGATCACTTCGCTGATTCGAAAATCTGCTTCCCGCGCCAGCGCATATTGAGTCAGTGTCCTCAGTTCGTCTGGCGACAAGAACTCATCAAACAGTACGCAATCAGCGCGAAGAGACAGAAGCTCCTGCTCGACCGCGAGCGGCTGCTCGCTGCTCAACGCAGACACACCACGAGTCAGTTTTGGTCCCGGTCCGGAAGGCGAAGGCGGTCTCGGACCCGTCGCTGGCGGGGGCGCAGAAGCCAAGAACACCTTCTGGTCGCCTGAGTTCCCAGCACTCACTCCAGTCATAAGACGCCCAGGTCCGGGCCCCGGTCCCGAGGGCGAAGGTGGACGCGGTCCCGTCGCTGGCGGAGGCGGGGAAGCCAAGAAAATCTTCTCGGCGGATTTCGAATCGAACTCCTCCACCGCAGCTAGCTGCGATTCAATTTCCCGCAACACTCCGCGCCCGACTGCTTGCGATGCGCGTTGCAAGAGGGTTTCTCCAATGCCACGCGCCAGAATCGACGAGAGCGTGGGCTCGATGCCTGCAGCCACGCCACTCTTCTTCACTTCCCGAAGAATGTTGGCGAGAAGCTCGCGCTCCCGCGAATTTAAAAGGTTTTCATCTTGGATGGATTGTTCTGAAAGGTGAACCAGCATCTCGCGCAAACCCATGAAGCACACTCCTCCCTCGCACTTAGACCAGAAAAGCCTGGCAAACGCAGCAGGGGAAGTTTCGGGAGACTACCAGAAAAGAATGTTTTCAACCAAGGAATATTGCATGATCCACAACATACGCGTGTCAGTTTGATACTGGATATGCCGCTATTTCGTCACCATGGCCCCGACCAGCGATTGAAATACTTTGCAGCCATCGGTTCCGCCCAACTCTGGCTCGGCCGCTCGTTCGGGATGCGGCATCATTCCCAGAACGTTGCGCCCAGGGCTGCAGATCCCGGCAATATTTTCGAGCGAGCCGTTCGGATTCGCTTCGGAAGTGATCTGGCCGGAGGAACTGGCATACCGAAACACGACGCGTTTGTCGCGTTTCAGCTCCGCGAGAGTCGCATCGTCGCAGAAGTAATTGCCTTCCATGTGGCCAATCGGAATGGTCAAAACTTCGCCCTCTCGGCAGCTATTGGTGAAGGGCGTGTCGGTTGTCTCGACCCGTACTTGGACCGGCTTGCAGACGTATTTCAAACCAACATTGCGCATCAGCGCGCCAGGAAGCAACCCCGACTCACAGAGAATCTGGAATCCATTGCAGATTCCGAGCACGATCCCGCCACCTTCGGCAAACTTGCGCACCGACTCCATCACCGGCGAAAACTTCGCAATCGCCCCCGTCCGAAGATAATCCCCGTATGCGAACCCACCCGGCACAATGATGGCATCGCAATTTTCCAGTTCATGCGATTCGTGCCACAGAAATGTGACGGGCTGCTTGGCAACCTGCTGGATCGTCCAGTACGCATCGTGGTCGCAGTTGGATCCGGGGAAGATCAGAACGCCAAATTTCATGCCTAACGCCTCTTTGCGGGGGATGAACCGAGTTTACCACGTGAAAAAGGCGAACCGCTCGGCACCTGGGAGGGGCTGAGCGGTCATCGCCGACAAGTCTCGAAGTCTGTTTGCCGCGCGCGAACGCTGTTATTCGACTCCCGGTGGCGGTGGCAGCGGAGGCAGATCCTCTCCACCTCCCTCCGTATGGAATTGCTTGAAATAGATAACATCTCCGCCATCCGGACCCGGGCCTCCCGGACCGCCGAATTCTTTCTTGAACCTCATGATCCGGGTGCCCGGCCCGTTCACATCGCCGCGAATCGCTTTCAATTGGCGCCATTGGTCAAGCGAAAGCACTTTGCGCAGGTTCAGGTTCATCATCGTGAACTCGCGCTCCAATTTTCCGCGTGCTGCCAATACCTGGTCTACCTGCGAGCCCACCTCGCCTTCGTTGGGCTGGTCGGCGTCCAGAAGTGTCTGCAACTTCAGATCCTGCTTCTCCATATCGGCGCCAAAGTCGATCAGGTGCATCTTGTGGTCGAAAAATACCTGGTTCAATTGCGCAACCTGCGCATCCGTAAGTTGCAGCTTGGAAGCGATGTCCGGATTTTTCCACCACTGTCCCATCTCATGCCGGACGAGCACGCGCGCACCCTTCGGAGGCCGCGGCGGGGTCGGATCCGGGGCTGGATTCTGCGCGTGCAACATTCCGCCCATCACGAGGCTGCATACACCTACAACCCACTTAGTTTTCATGAGTACGAAGCTCCTTGCTTGAATTCTGAGAATTCATCGGCATGCTGCCCGCATCCTCCTCCACCATGAGGGTGGCGGGCTCCAACGAAAGCGGTGTGTCGCTTTGCACTGCTCGCTCGACTTCCATCAACAATTCCTGATCAGAAATCGCGGGCGCCGCAGCCGAATTGATCGACGTCGGTGCGGGGCTCACCTTCGTACCGCGCGTTACCAGCGCGAATCCCAGGAGCAGAAGTACCGCCAGCCCGGGAGTCAACGACAAAGCGATTCTCGATTTCTTGACTTGCTCATTTCGCGCCGCCCGAATGCGAGCCGCCTGCTGCTCCCAGAAAATCTCCGGACGATTCGCATACTCGCGCTGGGCGGCGCCGAAAAGGCTGAGCGCTTCCCGCACGCTTTCCCGCTCCTGCTGGCACGGTTCACAATTGGCCAAGTGATGTTCAGCGGCCAGGTCGAAACCGATCAGCGCCCGTTCCACTAGGGGCTCATGTGAGTTTTCGTTTATGTTCATTCCTTTTTCCCCAGCTTGCCGCGTACGGTTTGCAGAGCTCGAAACAGATGCGTTTTCACGCTTCCCACCTGCAGCCCGAGAACGGTTGCAATCTCGTTCAATTCCATCTCTTCCACAAATCTCAGCATGAACACGGCGCGTTGCTGCTGCGATAGTTCATTCGCGGCCTCCCACACCGCCTGAACTTCCTCGCGCGCCAACAAGGTTTTTTCCGGCGAAGGCTCGGGTGCTGCAAAGCTGGCTGCGCCCGTTTCCTCGCTCTCTTCCCCCAGACCCAGCAACCGTCTCCAGAAACTCACCCTCCGGTTGCGCGCGTGGTCGCGCGCCAGGTTCGCGGCGATCCGCAACAACCACGTTTCCAGGCTGCACTCACCCCGAAAACTCGCCATGCTCTGGTACGCGCGCAGGAAACACTCCTGTGTCAGGTTGTCGGCTTCCTCCGGGTCGCGCAGAAGCATCACCAGCATCCGATGGACGCGCCGCTGGTGCCGGCGCACGATCGCATCGAACTCCTCGGCCGTGATACGTTGGGTCGCGGCGCCCAGCGCGGGGGTCAGTGCTGTCTCCATGCAGTTGATTGTTGCTGCTATCAGTATGGACGAATTCAACCGCACTGAGGTTTACACGCCCCCAAAATTTCCTGAAAATGAGAAGATTCTTGAATCGCGATGCTCTGACTTGAGACCCGACACCGGACACCTGAAACCCGAAACCGAAACCTGAAACCTGAAACCAAACACCGAATACCGTAAACAAAATGGACTTTGGAGAACATGCCCGCCTCACTGGAGGAGCTCTGAAAAACTGGGCGATTGCCCAGTTGCAGGATTCGGTCGCGGTTGGTCTTCTTTGGTGGATTGGTCTTTCCCTGTTGAAAGTTCCCTGGGCTCCGCTGTGGGCGGTTCTTGGAGCCGCCCTGCAGATCGTGCCTCACATCGGTCCCATCCTGAGCCTCTTAGGTCCAGTGTTGGCCGCGTGGATTCACTGGGGAACTTTGCGTTACTCGCTCTATGTGCTGATGCTCTACGCCGGGATCGTCATCGTCGATGGCTTTCTGTTGCAGCCCTACATCATGAAGCGTGCCGCCCGCGTGCCGATCTGGGCGTCCATCCTAACTCCAATCGTCCTCGGCATCATCATTCCGTTCTGGGGCGTCCTGCTTTCTGCGCCGCTCCTGGCTGTGGTGTACGCATATAAGGAACGGCAAGCGAAATTGGCGGGGAAATAATCTCTGGGCGCAAGCCAGCGAGCGCCCTTCGCGAAAGAATTCCCAATTTCAGACGTTTCAACACTGGCAATTTAGATAGGAAAAAATCGCGTGCCTATCTGTTTCGACGTCGCCGCGGTCGTTTGCAGATGACTCGCCTCGCGCATCGACCGTTAGCCGCCAACGCGTGCTTCCGCGCGAAGCAACCCAATGCGAACCGCCGCAGCGAAGGGTTTACAAATTCTTGACTTCGCCGAGACACACTCACGCGCGATTCGCAGTATGAACGTCCGGCTGCAGCGCCCCCCGCTTTCGCAACAATTTCTGTTCCGAAAGAACTGCCGAGCTCCAGGCCCATCGCGATTCTCAGAAAGGATGTCTATGACGAAAACAAAGCTCACTGCATGGCTGGGTTTGTTATTGTTTCTCGCCCTGAACGTCAACCTGCACGCCCAGACCTGGTCCTTGACGGGCAGCATGCTCCAGCAGCGGATCTACCCAACCGCAACGCTACTTACAAATGGGCAAGTACTCATCGTGGGCGGATATCACCGAGGCAGCGGCGGCATTGCCCAGGCCGAACTCTACAATCCGACGACCGGCACCTTCAGCGCTACCGGCAGCCTGACCACCGGACGCTACTCCGCCAATGCCACGCTTCTGAACAATGGAAAAGTCTTGATCGCAGAGGGCCAGAATTCCAGCGGCCGACTCTCCAGTGCCGAGTTGTATGACCCCGCCACCGGCACCTTCACGGTTACGGGGAGCCTCTCCTGTACGTGTGGCCGTGTGCCTACGCTCTTGCCCAACGGGCTGGTGCTTTTCTCGAGTGGATTTGATGCGACCACTGGGAGGGCCCTTTCGACTGCGGAGCTCTGCAATCCTGCCACTGGAACTTTCAGCCCCACAGGAAACCTTAAGGTGGCGCGCGCGGGCCCATCTTCGACGCTTTTGCCGAACGGCAAGGTCCTGATCGCCGGGGGCGTCTTCTATACCGGCACTCCGCCCTACAACCTCGTTCCGCATTATCTCGCCAGCGCAGAACTCTACGATCCTGCGAGCGGGACCTTCTCGCTTACAGGAAGTTTGAACATCGCCCGTAGCAGTCAATCAACAACGGTATTGGGGAACGGAAATGTTCTGCTGGCGGCCGGACAGAATGACGGAGCGAACGGTGGCTACCTTGGCAGCGCCGAACTCTACAATCCCGCGACCGGCAAATTTACTTTGACCGGAAGTCTGAATACACCACGCATCCTCCACACCGCGCATTTACTGGCGAGCGGGCAGGTGCTGATCGTGGCCGGTAATCATTTCGGTTCGATCGCCAGCACAGAGCTGTACAACCCTGCCACCGGAACCTTTAGCAATGCAGCAAGCCTCAACACGCCGCGCCAGGGGCATGCATCCGCGTTGCTTACGAATGGTCAGGTGTTAGCCGCGGGAGGATATGAGAGCCAACTCGGCAGCTATCTCGGCTATCTGGCTAGCGCCGAATTGTTTCACTGACAGGAGATCGTTGTCCGGTCCATGGGAACGCTTGCCAGGCCGCAACTCTCCAGTCACTTCCGAGCCGGCTTTGGCAGACATAGAAGGCATTGTCATCCTGCGCGCAGCGAAGGACCTGGTTTTGCGGGTGCCCGGGTCGCGTCCCCCTTTGGACTTTGCTTCAATTCCGGCGAACCCTTGTTCGAACTACGAATCGATGTTCGCAGGTAGTTCTACGCCAGGCCGCCCTCTCTTGCCAGCTTCAACGCTTCCAGCGCCGCACCTCGCGCTCCGGCAGTATCTCCATTCGGCATCCCGTGAATCGGAATCCCCGCCTGCTCTTCGCGCTGATTCGGCATCCCTTTGCGAATCTCGTCCAGAAACCACGCCTGAAATTCCTTGCTGGTTTCAAGCACGCCCCCGCCCACAATCAGAGCATCCGGATCGAACGTATTGATCATCTCGTCGAAGAACAATCCCAGCGCGTGCGCCTGCACTCGGAAAATCTCTCTGCACATCGCGTCGCCCTGGTCCGCGAGGCCACGCACCGCCTTCGCCCCCTGATGCCGATCCTGTTTCTCCAGTTCGTGCCCGCGGTGCTTCGTCAGAAAATGTGGCAGCAGCGTCTTCTCAATGGCTGTTAGCGAGCACAGCGACTCCAAATCGCCAATTCGCCCGCAATTGCACTTCGGTTCCAGTCCCTCCACGCCCTTGATGCTTTGATAGGGAATCAACACATGCCCAAGTTCTCCGCCGAATCCGTTTTTTCCCTTCACCACGTTGCCGTCGAGGATGATGCCGCCGCCATTGCCCGTTCCAACCACGTCGGATATCGACGTCTCGCGGCTGTTCGCGCCGAAAATCGAATAGTGTCCCCAAAGCGCCGCGGCATTCGCGTCGTTCAGATACGACACCGGTTTGCCGAGCTTCCGCGCCAACCCTTCGCGAATGTCGAATCCCGCCCACTTGGGATGCACGAAATTGGTCGACCCGCGCGCGCTCAGCTGCCCAGCCGCACTCGCCGGTCCCGGAGTATCGAGTCCAATTGCCACCACATCCGTAAGAGCGATCCCGGCTCTGTCGGTCGACACCTTGAGCCCATCGGCAATCTGCTGAAGGCAGATCTCCGGGCCTTGCTTCGCGAGCGCCGGATGTTCGCATAACCCTTCAATCAAGAACCGTTCTTCGCGATCCACCAACGTATAGTTGATGGCGGTCCCGCCCAGATCCACGCCCGCGACGACTTCCACGTTTTTTCCTCGTTCACTCGATTTTTTGCGCCGCCCAGCTTAGCAGAATTCCATGGCTCGACAGAAACGGTGGCCATGAGAAAGTGCAGCCCCCGTGATCCTTCCGGCACCGCAATCGCCGCTTTACCTAGGTAACTGAACCACTACCGGCGGGTCTGCGATCCTTCGACCCGCTACCACGACATGCTATAATTTCGCTTCGCCTGCATGAGCTTCCGAGGCTATCCTGTGATCACCTCCGAAGGCGAATCCTGCGCAATCCTAGTTCTTTAGATACGAGGTATCCCTATGTCTGGCCATTCAAAATGGGCCACAATTAAGCACAAGAAGGGCGCGCTCGACGCCAAGCGCGGCAAGATTTTCACGCGTCTTATCAAGGAAATCAGCATTGCCGCCAAAAACGGCGGCGGCGATCCCGACAGTAATCCTCGTCTGCGCACCGCCATCCTCGCCGCCAAGAGCGAGAACATGCCTGCCGACAACATCAAGCGCGCCATCCAGCGCGGCACCGGCGAGCTTCCCGGCGCGACCTACGAAGAGTTCACGCTCGAAGGTTACGGACCTGGCGGGGTCGCCATCCTGGCTGAAATCAACACCGACAACCGCAACCGCACCGTCAGCGAAATCCGTCACGTCTTCGGCAAGAACAACGGAAACATGGCAGAAGCCGGCGCTGTCTCGTGGATGTTCCACAAAAAGGGCGACATTGTCATTCCCAAGTCCGCTGCGAAAGAAGACGACCTTATGGGCATTGTCCTCGAGGCGGGAGGAGAAGATCTTCGCGATGATGGCGAAAATTGGGAAATCCTCACCGAGCCCTCCGCTTACGAAGCGGTCCTCGAAGCCGTGAAGAAGGCGGGCATCACGCCCAGCTCGTCCAGCGTCTCCATGATTCCGCAAAACTACATCAAGCTCGAGGGTCAGGCAGCCACCCAGATGATTCGCCTGCTCGAAGCCTTGGAAGAGCAGGATGACGTGCAGAACGTTCATGCCAACTTCGACATCGATCAGAAACTTCTCGAAGAGGTCGCGGGTTAAGAAGAGGTCGTGGGTTAAAAGGACTGACCGATCGATTATCGCGAGACTTATGGCCGCCCGCGGCGGCCTTTTCTTTGTGCGCAACGCGCGAACCTATCGATGCGCTAGTAGTTTTCAACACACTGGTGGAAAATTCTGTGCAAAACAAGGAAAGTACTCCAGTAAGTACCTGAGGGAGAATCGTTTTAGCTCCTTGCACTGGGAGCGATGCTGGCACCTTCGTGTTACAACTTCTCAGCCATGAGCGCGATTTTTCTCCGTCACCACGAAATGAAATCACGCCTCGATAAGTTGCTGGTCGATCGTGGTCTCGCGGCCTCGCGGGAACGCGCGCAAGCACTCATCCTCGCCGGCAAAGTTCTCGTGGACGATCAGAAGATCGTGAAGTCTGGAGCTTCGGTCCAAGCGGATGCGAAACTCCGTCTTCTGGGCGACGATCTCAAGTACGTCGGCCGAGGCGGGCTCAAACTGGAGAAGGCTCTCGACTATTGGCACATCAACGTCGCCGGTCTCACGTGTCTCGACGTCGGTGCCTCCACTGGCGGCTTCACCGATTGCCTTCTTCAACACGGAGCCGCGCACGTGATTGCCATCGACACCGGATATGGACAACTGGACTTCCGGCTGCGGCAACATCCGCGGGTGCGCCTGCTCGAGAAAACCAACGCCCGTTATCTGACCCACGACATGCTCGGCCGGTCCGTCGATTTCATCGCGATGGACGTTTCGTTCATCTCCGCCACATTGGTATTGCCTGCTGTGCTCGAATCTGCCTTCCCCGAAGAGCCGTCTCAGCGGCCAGGACGCATTCTAGTCGTGCTTGTGAAGCCCCAATTCGAGGCTGGACGTGCTCAGGTTGGCAAAGGCGGCATCGTGCGAGACGAATCTGCACAGCTTGCCGCCGTCGACAAAGTTCGCGAGGCCCTCATCTCCCTTGGCGCCAAACATACCGACTTCATCGATTCGCCGATCCTCGGCGCCGAAGGCAATCGCGAGTTCCTGCTCTACGCAACCTGGTGATTACCGGCTGGCGTGACGGCCGCCCTTGCCGTCGTAATCGCTGACACCTGCCCCCTGGCACCCGCCCCCTGACACCTGCCACCCGAACGATTACAATGCATCCTTCATCATGCCCAGCGGGAAAGCGCCCTCCAGTCGCACCAAGTCGGTTGCGATCATCTCCAAGCCGGCCAAGCCCGAACTCGCGGAGATCCTTCCGCCCCTGTTCGATTGGTTTACGACCCACGGTTACCACATCCTGATCGACAAGGAAACGGTCGGCTACGCTCGGGGACCGGAGGTTGTCGCGCGTCAGGAATTGGCCTCGCGCCCGCTGGATTTCGTCGTCGTTCTCGGCGGCGATGGCACGTTGCTCTCGACCTCTCGCGCTGTTGCCAAAGCCGGCATCCCTGTACTGGGCGTGAATCTGGGGACCCTCGGATTTCTCACCGAAGTACCCCTCGCCGAACTCTACGAGGCTCTCGAAGAAATCGATCAAAAGCGCGCCACCGTGGAATCGCGCTCGCTCGTTCAATGTGAACTGCTTCGGGCAGGGAAGTCGGTCATGAGCTACGCGGCGCTCAACGACATCATCGTCAACAAGAGCGCTCTTGCGCGACTCAACGATTACGACCTCTTCATCGACAAGGCGTTCGTCACGGAATACAAGGCCGACGGTCTGATCATTTCGACTCCCACCGGATCGACCGCCTACTCCATGGCTGCCGGCGGTCCCATCCTGATGCCTTCGGTCGACGCCTTCGTGATCACTCCTGTCTCACCTCACTCGCTGACCCACCGGCCTCTCGTGGTCCGCGACTCGGTTGAGATCGAAATTGTCGTGAAGACCGGAGAAGAAGAGGCCTACCTCAGCGTCGATGGCCAGGTTGGCATGCCGGTCCGCGATGGAGACCGTGTCATCTGCAGGAAAGCCGAGTACAGGGTCCAGTTAATGCATATCCGCCGCGCATTCTTTGACGTGCTTCGAACCAAGTTGAAATGGGGACAGCGCTAGCCGCTCTTGAACAGGCGATCATGCCGGTAAAAGTTCGTTTCAAAGCCTCACTCGCTCTCAAGAGCCCTCCGCCACTCACCCTCTCTTTCATCCAGCTCCTGATGCTGTTCGCGGCTTCGTTTGGATTTTCACAGTCCGCGCCGCCAATCCTGACCGCCGAAGCAGAACCGAAACAGCCTTTCCTCGAAATCCGGGGCGCCGAGCAACGCCTGAATTTTGATCTCCTCCTGCACAACAATTCTTCCGAGCCGCTTCGCATTAACAAAATTCAGGTGTCGGTTTACGACGCCAGTGGAGCGCTCGCCTTTCGCCGCTATCTCGACGAAAACGGACGCCCCTCGGGAATTTCGACCTTGCCCGATCGAATCATTCCTGCGCATGGCGCTTTGTCCGTGTTCAACCCCATCTATTCGTTCGACCGAGAAATGCCTCTCGCACGCCTGCACTACGAGATTTTTGTCGAGAGGCCCAGCGAGAAAGAGCCCAACCTTCTCCACGTTTTCACCGAAGCAGAATTGGACGTCTCCCCTCGGATCTACCCGGGCAACACACGCCTCACCCTGCCACTACACGGCCTCATCTACGTCTTCGACGGTCACGATTTCTACGCCCACCATCGGCGTCAGGACGTTCTGCGCGGCGGCAAGTATCGGCCGAACCCGGTTCGCTACGGCTACGACTTCATGGTGACCAACAAATCCGGCCATCTCTATCAAGGCGATCGCTTCGTCAAGGAGAACTGGTTTTCCTACGGCTCGCCCGTCTACGCGACCGCCGGCGGCACCGTGGTCGATGCCGCCAATAACATTCCCGAGAACTCATACAAAGACGGTCAGGTCGCATACCCGCCGGGTCTCGACGACATCGACCCTACCGGCTCCGGCAACCATGTCACCATCGATCACGGCGACGGCGAGTTCAGTATGTTCAATCACATGAAACCGGGAAGTGTGCGCGTGAACAAAGGCGACCGCGTCGCGGCCGGCCAGCAGATTGGAGAGATCGGCTTTGCTGGCGACACGTTCCTGCCTCATCTCCACTACATGCTGATAGAAGGAGCCGATGTGAACACCAGCCAGGGCCTGCCGTCTTACTTCGATGATTTCGAGCGGATCCTCGGTGCTCAGACGCTTGCGGTCAAACACGGCCAAGTCGATTCCGGAGAGATCATCAGAAGTGTCGCGTCGTCGGCGACAAAGTAGGACGTTCTGCGAAAGCAAGCAAGTTCTGCGAGGACAAGTTCTGCGAAACCGGACGGTTCTTTATAGCTTGTCATCCTGAGCGAAGCGAAGGACCTGCTGTTTGCTTGCAGTACCCGAGCGAGCGGGACTTCTCTCCACTGCACGGGAACCCTCCTTCACCGCTCCGCTCGCAACAAGTCGCTCACCGTCTCTCGTTTCCGGATCACCTTTACCGACTCTCCCTCCACCAGCACTTCTGCCGGCCGCGGGCGCGTATTGTAATTCGACGTCAGCGACATCCCATAAGCCCCGGCATCCAGGATCGCCACCAGGCCGCCCTCCTCCACTGCCGGCAACTCACGATCGCGCGCGAAAAAATCTCCCGTCTCGCACACCGGGCCAACAACATCAACGGCCTCGCGTGGCGTTCGTCCGCCTCCGTTCGCTGCCACCGGCACAATCTCATGAAACGCGTTATACAGCGAGGGTCGCAGCAGGTCGTTCATCCCGGCATCCACGATCAGGAATTTCTTACTGTTGTTGGTCTTGCGATAAACAACCGCCGTGATCAAAGCTCCCGCAGGCCCCACGATCGAGCGGCCAGGCTCGAGCAACAGATGCACTTTGAGTCCACGCAAGGGCTTCAGCAACGCCTCGGCATAGCTCGCGACGTGCACGGCGAAGGGCTGAATCTTTCCCTCGTACGCGATTCCCAGGCCGCCTCCCGCGTCCACGTACGCAATATCGTGTCCGTCGTCGCGCAGTTGACGTACCAGAGCTGCCACTCTCTGCATCGTCGCCGCAAACGGCTCAACATCGGTGATTTGCGAGCCGATGTGCACACTCACGCCGGCGACCTTCAAATGGCGCGTGCCAGACGCTTTCGCATACAGTTCGCGTGCCTCGCCAATCGGCACTCCGAACTTGTGTTTGTGCAGCCCGGTCGAGATATACGGATGCGTATTCGCCGGAACATCCGGATTCACTCGGAACGCAACCCGTGCCTTCTTCTTGCTTTGCGCGGCGCACTCCGCCAGCGCCCACAACTCCGACTCGCTTTCCACGTTGAACATCAGAATCCCGGCGTTCAGCGCGGCGATCATCTCGCTCCGCGTCTTGCCCACTCCCGAGAACACCACACTGCGCGCTGCTCGCCGGTCCACCGCCAGCACTCGAGCCAACTCACCACCGGAAACTACGTCGAATCCGCAACCCATCCCGGCCAGCAACCGCAGCACGCTGAGGTTGCAATTCGCTTTCACGGAGTAGCAGACAGTGTGTCGCACGCCGCGAAACGCCTGTTGAAACGCCCGCATGCGCTCGCGAATCATCGTCGCCGAATAAACATAGAGTGGTGTGCCGTATCGTTCCGCCAGCTTGGCAATCGGCACGTCGTCGCAGAAAAGCACCTCGCCAGCCGGCCGGCGCAGCAATCCTTTGCGCACGGTGCGGTAGGAGAATCCAAAGGAACGTTCTGCGGGATTGGGGGAACTGGGGCTCACTTGCGCTTCGGGGCGCTCCCCTTCACCTTGATCGCGACCACCGTCTGGTCATCGAAGGTGACTTCCCCGGCGGCGTGTTCTTCCACGGCCTGGAACAGCGAGTTCACGATGCAGTCCGGGGATTGATCTGCGCATGTGGCAATCACGCGCTCCACGCCGCTCCGCCCGAACATCTCGCCGGCTCGATTGGTAGCATCCAGAATCCCGTCGCTGAAGAACACGAACATGTCGCCTGCTTTTGCCTTGAAGGTGAATTCGTCGTATTCCGCCTCGTCGAACAATCCCAGCGGAATGCCGGTTGCCTCGATCACTTCCATCTTTCCATCGTGCACGAATAGCGGACGCGGCAATCCGGAATTTGCCACCTGCAGCGTACGCCGCTGGTCGTCCCAAACCGCGTACAGCAGGCAGATGTATTGCGCTTCAATGCGCCGCTCGCCCAGCGAAAAGTTCACCGCCGAGAGCATCTCCGCCGGCGCCGGCTCGATCGGCGCGTGTGAGCGCAAAATGCCGCTGACCAGCGCGGCATAGATCGCGGCTGGCGCACCCTTCCCGCTGACGTCGCCAATTACGATTCCCAACCGCGAGAGCGAGTAGGGAATGAAGTCATACAAGTCGCCGCCGATCGTGCGCGCGGGGGAAAACTTCGCCGCCACTTCCAGGTGCGCGACCTTCGGCATTGTCTCGGGCAGCAGCCGGGACTGCAACTCCCGAGCCACTTGCAGATCTCGCTCCAGCCGCCGCTCCTGCCGCGCGATCTGTTCGTACAAACGTGCATTTTCCAGGGCGATCGCGATCTGCGCCGCCAGCGTCGTCAGCGTTCGCTTGTGATCTTCCGTGAAAAATCCGCGCCGGGTATGCTCCAGGTCCAGTACGCCGATCACTTTATCTTTGTAGATCAGCGGCACCGCCAGCTCCGACTTGGTCTCCGGATTTGCCATCACGTAGCGCGAATCCTTGCTCACGTCCGGTACGAGCACGGCCGCTTTCTCCGCCGCTGCCGCGCCTACAATCCCTTTTCCCCACGGAATATCGTGCTTCAGGTGAATGTTCTCCTGAAAGCGCAGAGAGAAGCGGTGTCGCAAGTTCTCGCCGGTGTCGTCGACCAGCAGGATGCTGAACATCTGGTAATCGATGATGCGGTTCAGCAACTCCGCCACCCTCTTCAGCAGTTCGTCAACGTTCAGAATCGACGTCAGCTCGCGCGCGATTTCGTTCAGCAGCAGCAGCGTGCGTGCCTGTCGCGTCGTTCGCGTATAAAGCTGCGCATTCTCAATGCCCACTGCCATGCGCGAGCCGATCAGTGTTAGTAGCCGCCGGTGCTCGTCGGTGAAATAGCCCGGCTCTCGCGCCTCCAGGTCAATCACCCCAATCAGGCGGTTCTTCACGATCAACGGAATTGCCAGCTCCGAGCGCACATTCGGGATCGCTTCGATATACCCGGCATCCGGATCTTTCGTGACGTCTTCCACCAAAACTGCCTGCCGCGTCTGCGCTGCGCGCCCCGTCACTCCCTGGCCAACCTTGATCCGGGTCCGGTCTGCATACTCCCGCGGATACCCAATCTGAAAGCGAAAGCGCAGCTCCTGCGTGCGTTCGTTGAGCAGCAAAATCGCGAATATTTCGTAATCAATCACGCGGCGCACGAGTTCCGCCACCCGGCGCAGGGTGGTATCGAGGTCGAGCGTGGTGTTGACCACGTCGGCCACCTCCAGCAGCAAAGGATCAATGTTCAGCTGGGGTTCAGGTTTGGTTGTAGTGGAATTCACTGTCAATATGATAGCAGCCGAATGCTGCGACTACCGCGGTCTACAGACGACCAAGGGTCCATAGAGAAGCAATACCGCAGATCGCGCCGGAAGCCGCGTCCCGGTTGGACACGGGCAACGCCGAGAGAGAGAATATCGGCATGTGGATGGCAGTCGCTTGCAGAACGGTTCGCAACCAGTGTATGGCCTTGCGTCGGTTGCGTTTCCTCTCGGTCCTCGCAACGTTTCTTGTCTGTACCATTTTCGCGACCACTTCGCGAGCATGGTCGCAGAACTCCGACTCCAACTCGAATCAGTCCTGGACCTCCACTTCCGATAGACAGGATTCGAATGTTGGAAGTCAGACTCGCACCAGCGAAAGCCACACAAAAACCGGAAACCACACGATCGACAAGCAGACCATCGAAATCCAGCGCTCCGGTTCGTACGAGCCCTATCAGGACATCGAGCGCGAATCCACGCAGGTGGACGCGTCCACCACTCGCACCACGGTCCGTACTTACGGCCGGGATAGCAACGGTCACCGGGTCCTGACCCAGGTCACCGACGAAGAGAAACACGATGTGCCCGGCGGCGGCTCCAAGCTGGTTCGGTCTACCTCGAATCCGGACGCGAATGGCCGTCTCGCCGTCGTGCAGCGTCAGGTCGAGGACACCACAAAACTCGGGCAGAACGTTGAGGAGACCAAATCGACCACCTACCTTCCGGGCGTTGATGGCGGCCTCGTCCCTTCAATGCAGGTTCAGGAACGCCGCGAGCATGTCGACGATCACACCGTGAAATTTGAAAAATCAACCATGCTTCCCGACGGCGCCGGCAACTGGCAAGTCGGCGAGCGCAAAGACGGCACCATCACCGACGACGGAAAGAATCGCACCAGCGAGGAACATGTCGCCCGGCAGGATGGAAGCGGCAATCTCGGCGAGGTCTCCCGGACCGTCAGCAGGGAAGCCCGCAATGGCGCCGGCGGGAGCCAGAGCGTCGAAGAGAGCTACTCGAAGGATGTTCCCGGTGTCTCCGCCGATGGCCGATTGCATCTGGTGCAGCGCATCACCGCAAATCGCGATTCATCCAAGACCGGCGATAGCACGCGTCAGCAGATTGAGCAGGTCAATCCCGGCAATCCCAGCGCCGGCCTTCAAGTCACCGTTGGTTCGACCGGGTCGGAGCAGAGCGCTGCTTCCGGAACAAATGGAACACAAACGATTGAAACTCGCGGTGCCGACGGGCGCCTCCGCGTCGTATCGGTGGATATGACGAAGTCTGATAAGACGCCCGCGGTGGAAGTCCAGATCGCGCCCGCGAACAAACCCAAGTAGTCCATGAAACAATTTTCGGCGATCTTTTCGGGCGGGCTTCGCCGCAACTATTCGCTCCCGTTCCAGCTACTCGCGCGGCACCACGCACACATCGGGCAGATTCCGATAGCGCTCGGCGTAATCGAGCCCATAACCGACCACAAATTCATCGGGAATCTTGAAACCGACGTAGTCTCCCTCAATCGGCATCTTGCGTCGCGACGGCTTGTCTAACAACGCCGCGATCTTGAACGCTTTTGGTTTGTGCGCCAGAAAGAGTTTCTTCAGGAACGTCAGGGTTAACCCGGTATCGAGAATGTCTTCCACCAGGATGACATTCTTCCCCTCCATCGACTGATCGACGTCCTTCGTAACGCGCACTTCGCCGGTCGAATCCCAGCCATGTTTCAACTCGTGCGTCGGACTTGGCCGGTTGCCGTAGCTTGAGACGCCGATGAAGTCGAACGTGGAGTCGAGCTGCACCTGTCGCGCGAGGTCACCGAGAAAAACCGCCGCGCCCTTCAGCACGCCTACCAGGATGATCGATTGCCCGGCAAAATCCCGAGTGATCTGCGCACCCAGTTCTTTGACTTTTTCCGCGATCTGTTCGCGGGTGATGAGAATTTTCAGCTCCGACACAGTCCCAGATTTGTAACAGAAAATCGTCCCGCCGAAACAGAAAAAACATGAGGAGCGATGAGGCACTTGACCACAACTCACGCAGGGACCGCCGCGGTCCTCGTGGGGACGGCCAATATCGACATGCGCGCATCCTAAAAATCCCCTACAATTTTCTTTTTCCTCACCAACCAAAACCCGGTCACGAACGACTAACAGCCAACCACCAACGACTGAGAGCAGAGGAACTGAAAGCTGAAAGCGATTTCCAATGAATCTCAAAGGCATCCAACTTACCTGGCTCGGACACGCTACCTTTCGCATGCAAACTCCCGGCGGCAAGATCATCCTGATTGACCCCTGGGTCATGAACAACCCTGCCTGCCCGGAAAGTGAAAAAACCATCAAGCATCTCGATGTCATGCTGGTCACGCATGCCCACAATGACCACATCGGCGACGCCGTCGAGATTGGCAAAAAGCACCAGCCCACCGTGGTCACGATTCCGGAGCTAGGCGGCTGGCTCGAAAAGAAGGGCTTGAAGAACGTGATCGACATGAACAAGGGTGGCACCGTGAAAGTGGCTGACATCAAAGTCACCATGGTGCACGCCGATCACTCCTGCGGCATTTTGGATGGCGACCAACTCTTTTATGGCGGCGAGGCCGTCGGTTATGTCATTGAATTCGAAAACGGCGTGAAGATCTACCACGCCGGCGACACCAACGTCTTCGGCGACATGAAGATCATTCACGATCTCTACAATCCCGAGATCGCCATGCTGCCGATCGGCGACCATTACACCATGTCGCCGCGCGAAGCTGCTTACGCCGCGAAATTACTGCAGGCCAAAACCATCATCCCGATGCACTTCGCGACCTTTCCCGTCTTGACAGGCCGTCCGAGCGAATTGCACAAACTCGTGCCGGAGTTCGAGGTCTTCGAAATGAAACCCGGCCAGACCGCGTAATTGTCGAGGCGTAATTGTCGATACGACGCAATCATCGATTTCGCTAGACCTGAAGCTCTGATTCTCAAGGTCAGGGATGTGTCGATCGCCACAATCCGGGATCGCGGACCGGGCGTGATGCTGTCACCCTCTGGAGTTCGGATTCTGCAATGCCACGATCCGGGATCTAGCGCCGGGATCGAACTGCGGTTCGTATCAGGCATGCCTATCCTGCCGAATATCAACGCGCCTTCAAGCGCTGTGGACCCGTGGCTGCGCGGTTCGTATCAGGGCATGCCTTCAGGCACGCCGTACGCAGCGCCAGTAATAACGCGCCTTCAGGTGCTGCAAAGCCGGGACTCCCGCGAGAATCTTGCCGGACGTGAACCAAACGTACTCCCTGTTTCCAATCTTCCACCGAACACCCTACAATCTCAAATCTGCAGTCTTTGGAGGTTTTCTTGTCCACTGCACCGGATTCCGCAAGCTGGCGTCATCACGGATACATCACCCAACCCGACGTCGACAATTACCTCTACGATCTTCTCCCTCCGCGAGACGAGGTTCTCGCCCAAATCGAGGCCGAAGCCACGCGTCGCAAAATCCCCATCGTGGGTCCTGCCGTCGCGCGCTTCTTCCAGCAGTTGGTCATGATGACCGGTGCCAAAACTGTCTTCGAGATGGGCTCCGCGATTGGTTATTCCACCATTTGGTGGGCTCGGGCCGTCGGTGAGGGCGGAAAAGTTCATTACACCGATAGCGACAAGAAGAACGCCGAGCAGGCCCGCGGCTACTTTCAGCGCGCCGGTGTTGCTGATCGGATCGCGATCCATATCGGCGACGCGATCGAGCTTCTTTCCGAACAGAAACAGGAATTCGACATCGTCTTCAACGATATCGACAAGGAAGACTACCCGCGCGTTCTGCGCCTGGTCCCGCCGCGCCTCAAGAAGGGCGGCTTGTTCGTCACCGACAACGTCCTTTGGAGCGCCCGCGTCGTGCAGAAAAATCCGAGCGAGGCGAGTACCAGGGCAATTCAGGAATTCAATCGCGAGCTGTACAAGTCGAAAGACTTCTATCCGACAATCGTGCCGCTTCGCGACGGCGTCGCCGTAGCGGTCAAGAAATAATTCGCGGAACTCCACTACTCTCGAGCCAGCGCGGAAGTCTGGTTTGCCACAGCGATTTCGATCTTTGGCGGATGCAGCAGGGTATTGTGAATCAGGCAATGATGGACCGCCTCCTCCACCCCCGCGCGGTGCTCGCTGCTCAGTTCGCCGTCTACTTCAACCCCGATCCGAAAATTCCCGACCCTCGCCGGATCTTTCACCTTCTCGGCGGTCACCCGGACTCGCGTGCCAGAGGTTGCCAATCGATGTTTGCGCAGATACTGCGCCGCATAAAAACCCGCACATGATCCCAGCGAAGCCAGCAGTAACTCCGGCGGCGTCATGCCTTCGTCGTGACCAAAATTCTCCGCTGGTTGGTCGCTGATGATCGAATGCGATCGCGCCCGAATTTCAAACTGAACCGAGCCTAAATGTTCAACCGTTACTTCCATAAGTCCTCCCGGGCCCACTTCTATTAATTTTCAATCTGCTTTCGCTTAAGAACCTAACGCCTCGTCCAATCGCTGCCGGATCAACTCCCGCGCGCGATGCAGGCGCGATTTCATCGCCGCGCTCGAAATCCCAAGCCTTCGCGCCACCTCGTCGCCCGATAGTTCGTCGATATCGCGTAACTGGTAGACCGAGCCATACAGCTCCGGCAGGCTGCGGATCGCCTCGTCCAGCAACTGCTTCATCTGCCGCGCTGCAAGTTTCGCCTCTGCCGATGGCTCGTCGCCGGAAATTTCCCGGCCTTCGTCTTCCAGCGCTGACAACTGCAAAAGTGGCATCAGCGCCTCGCGTCGTTTCAACTGCCAGCACACCCGCTGCGCAATCCGTCCCAGCCACGAACGAAACGCCACCGAATCCCGCAACTTATCCAGGTTCCGATACGCCTTCAGAAGCGCCTCGATCAGAACATCTTCGGCATCTTCGCGATTGCCGCATACGCGCACCATCTGCCGGTAAACTACATCCTTGTGCTGATTGGCCAGCTTCTCGAAATCGTTCACAATTCCATTGTTTCACTCGGCGGGACCATTCCAGCAGTCTCCAGCAACAGCGGCTTCATTACCAACGGACGTTATTCCCGACTTGGCACAGTACATTCCTCGATTCCACGGCATCTTTCCCAGCAACATCCCCATTGGACAGAAATCCGTCAGCCCGGCAAACGTAAGGCCCACGCCGATGAATCCAGTCAAGTAGATCCATCGCGCATCGACCAGCGCACTTAGCGCCACGCCCAGCGCCACGAGCAATCCGGCGCCGAGTCGCACCTGCCGCTCGAGCGACCAGTGAGACGCCACACTCGCCACCACCGGGTAGCCGGCGTCAATCCATGCGTCGGTGCCGCCAGCGAGCACAACCAGATCCTTTCCGCAAGGACCCAGACGCGCGGCCGCCACCCGCGCCCGCGTTCCACTCTTGCAGATCAGAACGATCGGCTCATCCTGCGCCAGATCGTCAACCCGCAAATCGATCTGTTCCAGCGGGATATTCGTTGCAGCCGGTATGTGTCCCGTCGCGTACTCCGACGCGGAGCGCACATCGATCCATTGCCCGCGCTTCGGGCCGCCCTTCGCTCGCAAAGTCCTGACATCCACCGTTTTCACGTATGAGACTGGGGTTACCGCTGCCTTCGAATCGTTCACCAAAATTCTCCCTACCAGGAAGGAGCGGTGATTTTTCGGAAAGGATTCAACGCGGCGAGATTATTTGCTAAGCCGAAGTGGAGTAATCGCTGAAATCGGCGGAGGGCGGCTGAATGGCCGGATCCCACGCAGCAGTGTGGGGTATTACTGAAAATCGCCGTAACGGCATCTAAACGGCTAGATCCAAAGCAGGAATGCGAAATTGCTGAAGTGCGTCTAAACGAGTGGCTTCAGACGAGGAATGCCACAGCGACGCGGCCAGGAGACCATTGAGGCATCCGTCCCGAGAGTCAAAAGCCAAGAGCCGAGAGCCAGGGCCGAAAACGGAAGACTGAAGACTGAAGACCTGCCACCTGCGTTTCTCAAATCGTCTTCACCGGAATCATTACCAGATCCTCCACCAGCCCGACTTCCTTCTGCAAAAACGGCTCGGCCAGTTCCACGCCGCCCAGCATGCCGTAGAAGCGCGCCATTGCCTCGACGCGTGCGCGAATTTCCTTCTGCTCCGGAAACAGGTCCTTGCCCGCCTCCTGATCCGAGAACTGGGTCTTGTACGCCATCAACGACTGAAATCGCGCTTCGAACTGCTCTGTGATGTCGACCACGAAGGTCGGCCGCACGTCGTAATACAACGTTGCGTACACGATCTTGAACGGCCGGTGCGGGGTTGCGTCGACATCTTGCCGGCTGTCTTTGGGGCGTCCCGCCCCCGGTGTTGCTGCCTCCGAAACCACAGCCGCCCGGACTGCGGCGCTACAATCCAGCTTCCTCAGTCCCGCCAGAAAGCACGCCTCATACCCTAGTGTCGACGCCGTGTAATGATCCGGATGCCGTCCCTTCCAATAGGGAAGGATTACCACGCGCGCCTTCTGCTCGCGCAGCACGCGCGCCACCTTCAGCTTGTTCTCCCAGGTGTTCTCAACCCGGCCATCGGGAATGTCCAACGCGCCTCGCCACGAAACCTGCAAGATCCGCGCCGCCTCCGCCGCTTCACGCTCGCGCTCTTCGGCCGATCCCCGCGTGCCCATCTCGCCGCGCGTCAGGTCGAGGATGCCGGTACGGTAGCCAAGCTGCGCCATCTTCAGCAGCGTGCCGCCACACGTCTGCTCCACATCATCGCGATGCGCCGCAATCGCCAGAATGTCCAGGGATGTCATTGTTCGGTTGGTTCAAATCTCACGCGTGGCCTGAGCGATTCTTCGTTGCGAAAGGCGAAAGCCCAGCACCCACCGCCGAAAGCCCTGGAGCCCAGAGCCGAGACCCAGAGCCGGCCTTTCTCACTCCAGGTTCCCCTGCTCGAGCACGACGTTCTCGCGCACGATCAATCGATGGGCCGCCATCTCCTTCAGCGTCGGCAGCACGCGACTCACATGCTCATCGGTGTCCACGAAGATGATGATCACCGGCAGCTTTCCGCCCGCGTCCACCAAATGCGACGCCTCTACCTTGTGCCGCCCTAAGAATCCGGCCACCGCGTGCACCGCCGTCGCCGCGTAAACGCCCTCTTTGCGCAGATAGTTCAAAACTTCCAGATGCAGCGGGCGCCGATGCCACTGATCGGCCTCGTTCAGATACATCGTGACCTGCACTGCCATGGCGGCGCTCATTCTACAGCACCCTCGCCAGCGCCATGCCAGCCAGCACCCCTGCGCATGCCAGCAGATTGTTCGACAGGAAATTCGCCGCCAGCAGGGACCATTGCCCTTGCTCGAAGAAGGTCATGCTCTCGTAGGCGTAGCTCGAAAAAGTCGTGAACCCTCCGCAGAAGCCGACCGCGATCAGCAAGCGCCAGCGTGGATCGACGATCGTCCGTTCCGTCGTCCACGCCAGGAAAAATCCCAGCACAAAGCTGCCGAGTACATTGATGGTGAGCGTTCCCCAGGGAAATACCGGCCCCAGAAGGCGAACCGCGGACCGGCTCATCCAGTAGCGAAGGTTGGCGCCCGCGATGGCGCCCAGGGAAATCACAAGAAAGTCGAGCACGATGGAGTCCTCCCAGCAAGGGTTCTGGTAGGAGTTATCAGCCTTGTGGGCGGTTATGGCGAACTCCATCGCCGTCGGCGTAGTTTTACCATAAGGAACATTGTTCGGTCATGTGCCATTGGGCTCTAGGCTTTCGCTTCTCGGCTCTAGGGTTCTCCACCAGTGCCGGGCTCGAATCGTTCTATGTGATCTAACCGCCGAGAGCCCAGAGCCCAAAGCCCAAAGCCCAGCTAGACCCCAATTGCCCACGCTATAATCCTCTGCGGCCATGCCTCTCGCTGCCGCCACGAAATTCGGTCCTTACGAAATTCATGCACCCCTCGGGGCTGGCGGCATGGGAGAGGTCTACCGCGCCACCGACACTCGTCTCAACCGTACCGTCGCTATCAAAATTCTTCCCCAGCATCTTTCCGAAAAGCCCGAAGCCCGCGAACGTTTCGAGCGAGAAGCGCGTGCTATCTCGCAGTTAAATCACGCCAACATCTGTCAGCTCTACGATCTTGGCGAGCAAAACGGCATTCACTTCATCGTGATGGAGTATCTCGAAGGCGAGACCCTCTCCACGCGTCTCGCCAAAGGCCGTCTCCCGATCGAGCAAGTCTTGCGCTACGGAGCCGAAATCGGCGAAGGCCTCGATTGCGCGCATCGCGGCGGAGTCGTTCATCGTGATCTGAAACCGGGCAACATCATGCTCACGCGCTTCGGTGCGAAGCTTCTGGACTTTGGCCTGGCGAAAACCGCGGCGCTGGCCACGTCGCAATCGTCACCGTTATCCGCCACGATGACTTCGCCCAACATCAGCCATCCTCTTACGGCGGAAGGCACCATCATTGGCACGTTCCAATACATGTCGCCCGAGCAGATCGAGGGCAGGGAAGCCGACGCGCGCAGCGATATCTTCAGCTTCGGCGCCGTGCTCTACGAGATGACCACTGGCAAGCGCGCTTTCGAAGGCAAGAGCCAGGTGACGGTCGCTTCGGCGATTCTCGAAAAAGAACCAGATCCGGTGACCGTCAGCCAGCCTCTCGCTCCGCCTGCCCTGCAGCACGTGATTCAAACCGCGCTGATGAAGGATCCCGAATCGCGCTGGCAGAGTGCCGCTGACATCTCCCGCCAGTTGCGCTGGATGAGTTCCCCGGATTCCTCTGCGAGCGCGGCACGCATTGCCGCGCCTCATCCCCGGCGACAGGAACGAACTCTGTGGGCCCTTCTCACCGCTGCGCTGCTCGGACTGCTCCTCTGGTTTGCGTTCTTCAGCCGTCCGCATTCGCGAGTGATCCGCGCATCCATCATGGCGCCCCCCGGCACGGGCTTCGAATTCATGGGAGACTTCTCCGGCCCTCCCGTCGTATCTCCGGATGGGACCAGGATCGCGTTCGCGGCGCATGTGCCGAAGGAAAGAAACGTACTCTGGATCCGTCGTCTCGATACGTCTACGGCCGACAAACTGCCAGGTACCGAGGGTGCCGCGTGGCAATTCTGGTCGGCCGACGGAAAGTGGCTTGGCTTCTTCGCCGACGGCAAGCTCAAGAAAATTTCGGCGGCTGGCGGTCCCGTCACGATCCTTGCCGACGCTCCTAATCCACGGGGGGGCGCATGGAGCCCTGACAATGTGATCCTGTACACACCCGACTATCGTGACGCCCTCTGGAGAATCAACGCCGGTGGCGGCGACGCTGTCCGCGCGACGCAGCTCGATCTGGCGAAGCATAGTACGCATCGCTGGCCCTCTTTCCTGCCCGACGGGAAGCACTTCCTCTTCCTCGCCACGAATCATGCCGGGGGGCGTCGCGAGGATAACGGCGTCTACATGGGCTCGCTCGACAGTCCGGCCAGCAAACTAGTTCTCGTTTCCGACGCCGCCGGGCTGTATTCGTCCGGATACCTGCTGTATCACCAACAAAATGCGCTGATGGCCCAGAAATTCGATGCGGCGCGTGGCACGCTTTCGGGTGAGGCCCTGACGCTCGCCAACGACGTACAGCACGATTCCGGAACCTTCCACACGATCTTTTCGGTCGCGCAGAACGATGTGCTGGTGTACGAGCCCGGGGCGAATACGGTTGGCGACACGATTGCGTTGTGGATGAACCGCGATGGAAAAGTTCTTGGACAGGTGGCGGAGCCCAGTACTTACAAGGGAGGCGTTCTCTCTCCTGATGGAAAACGCCTGGCGATGGCGATGGGAGAACCGAGGCCCGACATCTGGATCCTCGATCTGCAACATGGCTCGCGCATGCGTCTGACCTTCGATGACGCTACACACCAGATGCCAGCCTGGTCGGCTGACGGTAAGCGTGTTGTGTACACGTCCCAGGTTGGTGCCTTCATCATGGCGGGAACGAGCCTGCATGCGAAGCAGGCGGACGGCAGCGGACAAGACGAGTTGCTGCTCGACTCCAAGAGCCTCTCCCCGAGTCAGGTGACGGTTTCATGGCCGCAGTGGTCGCCCGATAACCAGTACTTGATCTATATGCTGCAGTCGGGACCTTCGGGCGCCTCGGTTTGGGCGCTGCCGAACTCGCCGGGCGCAAAGCCACAGCCTGTCGTGAAGCCTGACTCTCCAATCGGCAAGGTGACGTATGCGCACATCTCGCCCGATGGCCGGTGGCTCGCGTACAGCTTCAATGACGGCACTCACGAAGAAGTCTATGTAACGGCGTTTCCGAGCGGACAGGGGCGGTGGCAGATTTCGCGCGCGGGCGGCACGTATCCCGTCTGGAGGCGCGACAGCAAAGAGATCTTCTACTTATCCGTCGACGGCCACTTGAATGCCACGCAGGTAGAACCGCATGAGAATGGCTTCGAAGTGGGGACCACCGAATCGTTGTTCGAGATGCATAACACCTTCGCGCTCGGATCTCCGTTCGACGTCACTCCGGACGGGCGCTTCATGATCCTCACTCAACCCGAAGGATCGGCCCTGCCCATGACGCTGGTCCTGAACTGGACCAACAATCTGAAGTAAGCCTACTGAGTCACCCATCGCTGTACGACATCCCTCAGCTATCCTAAACGTATTAGCTTTTGGATAAGCTTATCCTAGAATCGCTTATAGGCCTCTGCCGGAGCGTGGCCGAACCTTCAACCATGCCCAGCACGACAGAAACGCGCCTAGAGCCTCAGGAACGCTTGCTATGGGCATTCTATGCGAAGTCGCTTTGGTGATTTCAATCACTTACGGTCGGTTCACGAGGTTTCAATGACTTAGCTCGAAGTGAATCAATTTGAGATGAGAGACGCACAGGAAACGGACGGAGGGCTATTTCGTTCTTTCGACCAAATACTTCGCCAAGTCTTTGAGTGTGGCGGCGCGGTCACCGAATGAGTCCAGTTCCGCGAACGCTCCTTGGACCAGCAAGTCTGCTTTTTTTACGGATTCGTCGATGCCAAACAGCGCCGGATACGTCGCCTTCTCAGCCGCCGTATCCTTGCCGGCTGTTTTTCCAAGTTGTTCGGAAGTCTGAGTGACATCGAGAACGTCATCCACAATCTGAAACGCCAGCCCGATCTGCTGTCCAAAAGATCGCAGGTGCTTCACCTGCTCGGCCCGTGCACATGCGTAAATTCCGCCGCTGACCAGGCTTGCGGTGATGAGGGCTGCGGTTTTTGCGCGATGGATATATTCGAGCATCTGGATATCCGGCTTCGCGTGCTCGGCTTCCAGATCCACCACCTGGCCGCCGATCATGCCGTCAATCGTGCCGGTGCCGTGCGCGATTTCCTCGACGATGTGCACCCGCGCCTCCGGCGGGCATTTCAAGCGCGACAACACTTCGTAAGCCTGTGTCTGCAAAGCGTCGCCCGCAAGGATCGCGATCGCCTCTCCGAAGACGACGTGGCAGGTAGGACGGCCGCGGCGCAGGTCGTCGTTATCGAGCGCGGGCAGATCGTCGTGGATAAGCGAATAGGTATGCAGCATCTCGAGCGCGGCACCGAGTTCGTCGATGCCGTTGGGCAGGGAACCCGCCACCATGCGGCCGGCTTCCATGCAGAGAATCGGCCGCAGCCGTTTGCCGCCCGCGAACACGCTGTGCCGCATCGCCTTGTGGATCGATGCTGGATGCTGCGTTTCGGGGGGAATCAGGCGATCGAGCGCCTGATCGGCCGCGATGCGGCCTTGTTCCAGAGTGTCTTGGAGCATGGAAGTCGAGTATAGGGGAAGCAGCTTTCCGATGTCAGCTAGCTTTCAGGACTCGGCGGATCGCTGATGACATCGTGGCTCAGAGTTGAAAGTTGATAGCTGAAAGCCAACGGGAACGCCCAAGGGGCGCTCCCGTCGTCAAATCTGGCATTGCCGTATCAGTTCATGCCTGGGCGTGCTCGAGTAGAGCATTACGCTCGGCGGATTGCACGATCCCCTGCGTGTCGAAGGCGGGACACATATCGCTGGCGCCGGCATTGAGTGCGGCCGTCCACATCTCTTCATCGGCAACGCGATGCGTGCACACGATCGAAACGCCAGGAAACTCGCGATGGAGTCTGGTTACTTCTGCGAGGCACGAAGCTTCTACGTCGACGACCGCGACCTCCGCCCGATAGCGGGCGATTGCGGTACGCAAAGAGTCGACGGAATTGGCAACGTGCACGGAATGGTAGTGAAGGCTGAGGGTTCCGGCGAGCGACTGCGCGAGACGCGCGTCGTTTTGGAATACAACAATCGACAGGGCTTGCATACACTTCCCCAAATTCAAACCGTCGTTCACGGTGGAGGAGGCTGCGAGGACCGTCTCTATGCGAGACGGAAACCGCAGACGGTTACTGATGAGTAACGGCGATCGGCTACCTGCCTGCAGGTTGCCGTTCGTTTTGGGGCTCGAACGTTACCGCTTGGAGCTTGCCGTTCTGTTTGAGCAGGATCTCTACTTTTCCTTCTGCCTGCTCCAACTCCTTACGACACGACGCGGAAAGCTGCATGCCTTCTTCGAACAAGGTCAAGGACTTTTCCAGGGGCGCGTCGCCCTTCTCCAATTCCTGGACAATCTTTTCCAGGCGCTGGAGGCACTCTTCAAATTTTGCCAAGGATGTGAACTCCTACTTCTATTTTACTGCTCCTCTGGCGCGCAGTTGTCCAGTAAATTCGATGTAACAAAGCGTAAAGTTTGGTGCTCTTGGCATCAGAGAACGATTACCTAAGAATGAAAACGATTACCTCTGAACCTCAAAGATGCAATAACGATTTGGCAAGACCGGCGCACATTCCTGGCGATTTCCGACTGCTCACTTCCCATCGGCGCGATGAAAACTACAATTGCTGCACCAGGAACTGTTCTGTGCTTCCACTCGCAACACGCACGGTCGCGTTGCGCAGGATTCGGTTCTTTCATGGCGAATGGATCTCTCAACTCTTTTTTGTGATGGCTGCCATGTTTTGTTGGGGGGCGGACGGCGGTCAAGCGCGGGTACTGGGTGACTTTCGTCTGCTAGTCTTGCGCCATGAACACTGAGCGAAAAGAACCCACCTACTTATTTTCTGACAAGCAGGTAGCCGAGAAGAGCGAGATCGCACGCCAGTTTCTGGAAACGCGCACACGGCTGAACGTCAACGTCGATAAAGCCGATAACTTTCTGGTGAAGCGCTTCTACAACATCGATCACAACACGTACCTGGAAGGCGCGCTCCCGGCGAAGTACAAGGAACTGATGGGGCTGGTGGTATCGGCGGGGCTGCGTTGTGACGATTGCATCAACTACCACATCATCCAGTCGTACCGGCTGGGGGCGACGCGGGAGGAACAGCAGGAGTCTTTGAATGTGGCGTTGGTGGTGGGAGGCAGTATCGTGATTCCGCACCTGCGCAGAGCGTACGAACTGCTGACGGAGCTGTACGGCTAGTTGGTGTGCCGGTCGCGCTTGGCGGTGCGGGCGTCTGTGGGCGCGCTCGCGATGGACGACCAACCGGTCGACCACGAATTTCATCGAATGCGAGGACCAAAACTGGCTCAAGGTGGCCTCGCCATGAAACCTCTTCTCGTTACGACCATTGTTGTTCTGGCTGTGCTCGTCGGTTGCACGTCGAGCGATAATCCGCAGGAACTGAAAGAAAAAACTGCGCAGGAAACCGCGACCATGAAGCGCGATGCCCGGGCCGTGGCGGAAGGCATTCGCGAGGGCTGGAGCCGCGACAAGCCGCTCAATCTGAATACGGCAAGCAAGGATGATCTGATGGCTCTGCCGGGCGTGAATGGCGCCGAGGCCGACCGGATTATCGACGCTCGCCCTTACGGGACGCCGGGTGAACTGGTGAGCCGGCGCATCATGACCAAAGCGGAATACGACAAGATTTCGGACCGCGTTGTGGCAAAGAAGTGAATTGGGAGTTTGACTTCAGGACGTGATTTGGTCGGGCGCCAGCATCCCATACAAATCGAGATCGTAGAATTTCTCCCACTTGCAGATGTGGGATCGCTGGCAGCCTTCGTACTTCATACCAATTTTTTCGAGCACACGGGCGGATGCCGGGTTGGTGGTCAAACACGAGGCGAAGATGCGACGCAGGCCGCGCGTCACGAAAGCGTCGGTCACGACCGCACGCGCCGCTTCAGTCGCGTATCCGCGTCCCCAATACGGTACCCCGATCCAATAGCCGAGTTCAGCGTGCTGGTGGGGAAGCTCGATGCGCAGCCCGATCCCGCCAACGAGCACTCCGTTGTCCCGCAGCGTGATCGCGAAGCGGGCGCTGGTACCGATTTCCGCTTCCGCCTGGAAGGAGGAGATGAACTCAATCGCATCCTGCTCCCGATAGGGATGCGGGATGCGGAGCGTGGTGGCGGCGACTTCGCGGGCGCCGGCGAGGGCGAACAAGATCCGGAGCGTCGTTCACCGTGTAGGGGCGCAGCAGCAATCGTCCGGTTTGGAGGGAGGGCAAGGACATGGTGTGCGGTCTCAGCCGTCAGCGCGCGTCATGGCGTCTGGTCGCTAAGGAATTTTAGACCGTGCACGACAGGAGTGTCCGTGCCACACGAGATGGAAGCAGCTCCGACTGCGTTCGGCTGCG
>Ga0210409_10001378_pt1 | contig 32169 bp, 29 predicted proteins | sample IncBWH17MmetaG_FD_161649 | JGI IMG/M metagenome (GOLD analysis project Ga0210409, IMG submission 161649) | Forest soil microbial communities from Barre Woods Harvard Forest LTER site, Petersham, Massachusetts, United States - Inc-BW-H-17-M | ecosystem: Environmental > Terrestrial > Soil >...
GCGAAATCGGGTATTGGCGTGCTGATCACCGACCATAACGTGCGGGAAACTCTCAGCGTGACGGATCGCGCTTACATCCTGAAAAGTGGGAAAATATTCCGTAAGGGCCGCCCCGATGAGTTGAGCAACGATCCGGAAGTGCGGCGAGTGTACCTGGGCGATCATTTCCGCCTAAACTAGGATTACAGAAGGGAACAAACGGGACCATCAATGGCTTGGCAGGGACTCAAACTCAACCTGAGAGTTTCGCAGAAGCAGATTCTGACTCCAGGCCTCGTCCAGATGGTGAGCGTCCTTGCCCTCAACCGCCTCGAACTTCGCGAGATGATCAACCAGGAGATGATCGCCAACCCCGTCCTCGAAGAGCAAAACGAAGAACCCACGCAAACGGACAACTACAGCGACGAAAATTTTCTGAAAGCGGAAACCGAAAAAGTCCCTGAGAAGCCCGAGGCCAATCCCTTCGACGAATTTGATGTAGGCACCTTCTTCAATCAGTACCTCGATACCGGCGGTGACGGCGGGCAATCGCAGGAGCGTGAAGTTTCAGAGCGTCCCTCCTTCGAAAAGTTTCTTTCCTCGCCCAGCGGCCTTTCCGATCATCTCGAATGGCAATTGAGCGTCACCATTTGCTCGGACGCCGTAAAAGAGATCGCCGAGAATATCATCGGAAACCTCGATGAGAACGGTTATCTGACCGCCTCGCTCGAGGAACTGCTGCAGAGCGGAAAGTACTCTCAGGACGACCTGGATGACGCAGTGGCCGTGGTGCAGGACTTCGATCCCATCGGCGTAGGCGCACGGGATCTGCGCGAGTGCCTGCTGCTGCAATTGAAAGCCTTCGATCCGCAGAATACTCTCGCGCACCAGATCGTTTCCGAGCACCTGAAGCAGGTGCAATCGAATCAGTTGAAAGAAATCGCGCGGGCTCTGAACCGCCCACTCGAAGTGGTCAAGCACTCGCTGGAAGTCATCAAGAAGCTCGATCCGCGTCCCGGCCTGCGCTACAACAAGACCGAGCCGCGGCTCGTCGAGCCCGACGTCTACTTCCGCAAAGTGGACGATCAGTGGCAGGCCTTCCTGAACGAAGACGACATGCCGCAACTGCGCCTGAGCCCCACCTACCGCCGCCTGCTGGTGAAAGATGCCGCGGACCGCGACGTCCGCAATTATGTCAAAGAACGCTTTACCGCCGCCGTTCAGCTCATGAAAAACATTGAGCAGCGCAAGCACACCATCCTTCGCGTTTGCCAATCCATCATCGCGCGCCAGGGAGAATATCTCGATCACGGCCCGGACGCGCTGAAACCCATGATGATCAAGGAAGTCGCGGAAGAAGTTGGCGTGCACCCCTCGACGGTGAGCCGCGCCGTGGCCAGCAAGTATGCGCATACCTCGCAAGGCGTCTTGGAGTTGCGCTCGTTTTTCAGCGAGTCGGTGAACGGCCCGGAGGGCGACGGCATGTCCCTGCTGACCCTCAAGCGCCTCGTCAAGAAGATGATCGAAGAAGAGGACGCCACCAAGCCGCTGACCGACGAACAAATCGCCAAGAAGCTCGACGACGCCGGCATTCACGTCACCCGCCGCACCGTCGCCAAGTACCGCGAGGACATGCGAATTCCAAGCACTCACCAGCGCCGCGAGAAGAACTGAGCCCGCCGCACCCGTGAAGCCGCAGACGAGACACGACTCCCGCCAACTGGTCATCCTCACCGGACTTTCCGGTTCCGGAAAGAGTACCGTCCTGCACGCGTTTGAAGACATGGGTTTCTACTGTGTGGACAACCTGCCGGTCGAGCTTATCCCCATTTTTGCGGAGCTGCATGCAGCGGGCGAAGGCGACTTCGCGCGCGCGGCTCTGCTTGTGGATGCCCGCGAAGGGATGCAGCTGCAAAAACTTCCGCCGCTGCTGAAGCACTTGAAAAAAAATCATCCCATCACTCTGGTGTACATCGAAGCGAACGAGGATGCTTTGTTGCGCCGGTACAGCGAGACGAGGCGCCCGCATCCGCTGGGCAAAAACTTTTCGGTGCGCGAGAGTTTGGAGCACGAACGCGCGTTGATGGACCCCATTCGAAAGCTCGCGGATGTGGTTATTGATTCGACGCAATTCAACGTCCACGAATTGCGGCACTTTGTCACTACGCGCTTCAAGAATCCCGAAAAGCGGCCCATGCTGGTGTCCGTCGTAAGTTTTGGCTATCGCTACGGAGTTCCGTCCGACGCCGACCTGGTGTTTGACGTACGCTTTCTCCCCAATCCGCATTTCGTGCCGCGCCTGCGCTCGTTCACCGGACAGGATCCGAAAGTCCGGCGCTATATCCGCTCGTTCCCGCAAACCGGAGAATTTCTGCGGCGCATCGAAAGCCTCCTGACCTATCTGATTCCTCACTACATCCGCGAAGGTAAAAGCTATCTCACCATCGCGTTTGGCTGCACCGGAGGAAAGCACCGCTCGGTGATGATGTCGGAGTGGCTGAAGAATGCCCTCGAAAAGCACGGCTACTCGGCAAAAGTCATTCACCGGGATATGGAAAAGTAATCCGGGGAACGCTTCGCAAAACTACCCTTCTGCACACACCCGAAAACTTGACACGCCGCGACGCGGCGAATAGCGTAACAATGGAGTAAGTCTGGAGCCTGCAGCGTGGCCTCGTGGTTTTCACCACAGTTGAAGAGGTTGTTGAGTTACGAGCGGCCGTACGCGTTCCGCCTGGCGCTCGGCGTCCTGCTTGTTGCGTTCGTGGCCGTGGCTGAAGGTGCAGTCGCCTTGATGGTGAAAATTGCCATCGACTACGTGCTCGATCCTTCCGTCTACGTAACGCGTCTGCCGTTGCTGACCCTTCCGGGCGGGCGCCAAATCTATCTCAACGAATTCTTTCCGGCGAGCATTCATAACGTTGGAAGGATGTTCGCATTGACTCTGATTACCCTTTTCTTCGCAAAGGCGCTTGCGGAATACCTGGGCGCAACTCAAATTCAATATGTCGGCCAAGCCGCTGTGACTGACCTGCGAAACCAGGTGTACGGACGCCTCATTCGCCAGCCCATTGGCTTCTACCAGCGCCACTCCACGGGGCGAGTGATTTCCTCTGTCATCAGTGATGTGGAGAAGGCACGACTCGCGCTCAGCGACTACTTGGCGGATATTTTTCAGAAGAGTTTTACCTTCCTCGTTTTCGTCGCAATGATGTTCTATCTGGACTGGCGGATGGCGCTCGGAGCCGCCGTCCTGCTGCCGCTCATCGTTCTGCCGGTCGTCAAATTCGGCAGAAAAATCCGCAGGTCCTCGGAGAACAGCCAGACCCGTTTGGCGGACTTGAGCCAGATCCTGCAGGAGACCGTCAGCGGCAATCGCGCCGTAAAAGCCTTTGGGATGGAAGATTTTGAAATCAAGAAATTCCGGGAAGCGGCGCGCAAGCTCTTGCGCGAAAACATGCGCTGGGTCCGCGCCGCGCTGAGTACCGGCCCGATCATGGACATTCTCGGCGCGGTTATCATTTCGCTTCTGTTGCTTTATGCGCGCGGCCGCATTCATCATCAAGAGCTGACCATTGGAGCATTCTTCGCGTTCATCTATGCGATGTTCAATTGCTATATGCCCATCAAACGCGTCGGGTATATCTACCAGCAGTTCCAGGCCGCGTTGGGAGCGAGCACGCAGGTTTTCGCCTACCTCGATTATCCGGAAGAAAAAAGTGAACAGCCGGGAGCTACGCAGCTCGCGCCATTTTCCCAGGAAATTGTTTTCGAAAATGTTGGATTTGCCTATGACGATGATTCCGTCATCGTCCTCGAAAACATTCATTTCCGCGCGCGGCGCGGAGATGTAATCGCCTTGGTGGGCTCCAGCGGAGCCGGCAAAACCACGCTGGCCAACTTGTTGCCCCGCTTCCACGAAGCGACCTCGGGGGCCATTCGAATGGACGGCGTGGACATCCGCGATGTAACTATCAAGTCCCTGCGCGAGCAGATCGCCATGGTCTCCCAGGAAAATATCCTCTTTCACGATACCGTCTGGAACAACATCTGTTACGGCCTTTCGAATGTTCCAAAAGAGAAAGTTGTCGCCGCAGCCCAAGCCGCTCTCGCCCACGATTTTATCCAGGAGCTTCCGCACGGCTACGACACCGTCATCGGCGAGCGCGGAACGCGCCTCAGCGGCGGCCAGCGCCAGCGCATCGCCATCGCGCGAGCCATTCTGAAGAATTCCCCCATCCTCATTCTTGACGAAGCCACGTCCGAGCTCGACGCCGAATCCGAATTGTACGTGCAGAAGGCTCTGGCTAACCTCATGGTGGGCCGCACCACGTTCGTGATCGCGCATCGCCTCGCAACCATTCGCCGCGCCGACAAAATTCTCGTCCTGGAAGATGGTCAGATTCGCGAAAGCGGAACGCACGCGGAATTGATCGCGCGCGGCGGCACCTACGCGCGGCTCCACAATTTGCAGTTTGCCGATGACGACCTGCTGGCAACGACGCAAGCCGACTCTGGAAAAAGCAGTGCTTCACCCGATTCCCTATGACCCAAACGACTACCGTACCAACGAAGAAAAGCGAATGCCTTTCCATGACCGGCTACGCGCAAGCGCGCGGCGAGCTGCATGGCTGGGCGGTCCGCGTGAGCGTGAAGAGCGTGAATCATCGCTTCCTGGATCTGAAGTTGCGAATCCCGGAAGGCTTCGATCTCTACGAACTTCGCCTCCGCCAAATCGTGCGCGAACGGATTCACCGCGGCCACGTGGAAGTCACCGTCGCCGTGGAACCCGGGAAGTCGGCGCCTATACAGGTAAACAGGGAGTTGGTGCAAGCGTATCTCAGAGCCGCGGAAGCGCTACGGCAAGAAACCAGAGCCGCAACGGACATGGACGTTGTTGCGTTGCTGCGATTGCCCGGCGTGATCTCCGGTATCACGACGGCTGTGCCTGAAACGGTAGAAGAGCAAGAGAAGCTTGGGCAATCCCTGGACAGTTGCTTGCGCGAAGCACTCGCCAAGCTGGATGATATGCGCCGCGCGGAAGGCAAGCACCTTGTCGAAGAGTTGCGCGCGCGCCTTGCCAAAATCGCGGACGATACGGTAAAAGTGCGCGAACTCACTGCCACCTTGCGCCCGGCGTTCTCGCGCCGTCTCGACGCCAAGCTGAAAGAATTGCTCGGAGGCACGGGCATCGACCCTGCGCGCCTCGCGCAGGAGGCCGCGCTGCTTGCGGAACGCAGCGATATCAGTGAAGAATTAGACCGGCTGAGAAGCCACCTCCAGCAGTTCGGAAAATTACTGGACGGCGCGGGCGAGCTGGGAAAGAAACTGGATTTTCTGTTGCAGGAAATGCATCGCGAAGCCAACACCATGCTCTCCAAGACGCCGGGCGTCGAAAGCGAAGCGCTGGCCATCACCGGACTGGCCCTGGAGATCAAGGCGGAGATCGAAAAACTGCGGGAGCAAGTACAGAACATCGAATGAGCACGGGCACAGAGATCGCGCCGCTGGTGTTGATTGTGTCGGGGCCTTCGGGATCGGGCAAGTCCACGCTAGTGCAGAAAATTCTCGAGCTGCCCGGGACCATGCCTTCGATCTCATGTACTACACGGGCGCGGCGCGCGACCGAGGCCAGCGGGAAGTGTTATGATTTTGTCACCGAAGCGGAGTTCGACGCCATGGTCGCTCGCGGCGAATTCCTGGAGTACGCCAGAGTTTTCGGAAAACATTCCTACGGCACGCCGAAAAAGTGGCTGGAGGAATCGCGCAAGACCGGACGCGATCTGGTTCTGGAGATTGACGTTCAAGGCGCGGCACAGGTAAAACAAAAGTTGCCGGAGTCCGTGGCCATTTTTATTTTGCCGCCGTCGCGCGAAGCGCTGGAACAGCGGCTTCGCCGCCGCGGCCAGGATTCGGAGGAAGAAATCGCGCGGCGGCTGGCGAAAGCGCGGGACGAGATTGCGGCCTTTGAGAAGTATTACGATTTTTGCGTGGTGAACGAGGACGTGGAACGCGCGGGCCGTGAAGCGCAGGCAATTGTGATCGCCCTGCGCTGCACCAGCGCGCGGCGGAGGGCGACAGTGCAACAACTTCTGGCATCGTTTGGGAGGGAATGACTGAGATGACTATGCAGACCAAAGCTCCGGAGAGCCAGTTTGCTTACGTAGTGCTCGCGGCGAGGCGCGCACGGCAGATTATGGCCGGTGCGCCGCCCCTGCTCGAGAATCCAAGAACCCAAAAACCAACGCGCATCGCTTGCGAAGAGTTGGAAAACAGCCTGATCGAGTACGATTTCACCGAACCGGATTCGATCGATACGGACAAGGACGGCAACAAGCGGCGCAAGTAGCGGGCCGCAGGGGCAAGCATGCGAATCACGCTGGGTGTGACCGGAGGAGTTGCGGCCTACAAAGCCGCGGAACTCGTGCGCCTCCTGCAGAAGGACGGCTTCAGCGTGCAGGTGGTAATGACCCGCGGGGCGCGTGAGTTTGTAACGCCTCTCACGTTTGCGGCACTGAGCGGGCAGAAAGTCATCACCGATCTCTTCGGCGATTCCTCTGGCGGGGAAGCCAATCTCGAAAGCGCCATCGAACATATTGCCGTCGCTCAGCGCACCGATCTTTTGCTGGTTGCTCCGGCCACCGCGGATATCCTGGCAAAATTTGCGCGCGGCATCGCGGACGATTTTCTTACTACATTGTATTTGGCCTCGACCGCGCCCGTGGTGATGGCGCCGGCCATGAACGTCAATATGTGGAATCACGCGGCCACGCAGGAGAATGTCGAGAGGCTGCGGGCGCGGGGCGTGAAAATAGTTGATCCCGATGAAGGCTATCTCGCGTGCGGCATGACCGGCGCCGGGCGACTTGCCAGCCAAAACGCGATCGTCGCTGCCGTACGCGATACGCTGAAATCCCAGCGGGATTTGGATGGAGAAACAGTCCTCATCACTGCGGGCCCGACTCGCGAGGATCTCGACCCGGTTCGTTATATCACCAACCGCTCCTCCGGAAAGATGGGTTACGCGGTCGCGGAAGCGGCAGCGCGGCGCGGCGCGAGAGTGATTCTTGTGAGCGGCCCCGTGGATTTGGAAGTCCCCGCAGGTGTCGAGCGCATCGACGTCCGCACCGCGAGAGAGATGCATAACGCTGTCGTGGACAGGATTTCACATGCTTCCGTCGCCATTCTTGCCGCTGCCGTAGCGGACTACCGCCCGGTGGAACCGCGCACGGAAAAAATCAAGAAGAGCGACGCGGCGCTGACAATCTCTCTCGAGCCGACCACCGACATTCTTGCGGAGATCGCCAGAAATAAAGGCCAGAAAATCGTGGTGGGCTTCGCGGCGGAAACGGATCACGTCGCGGAAAATGCGCGAAAGAAACTCTCCACAAAAAACGCCGATTTAATTGTAGCTAATGACGTCACCGCCGAAGGTGCAGGTTTCGATCAGGACACCAATATCGTGACGCTTTTCTCCCGCGATGGGCGCGACCTCGCGCTGCCGAAATTGACCAAGAGCGAAGTGGCGCAGCGTATTTTGGACGAAGTCCTGCGCCTGCGTGGTGTCCTGCACGGAACCGCCGAAGTGAAACGCTCCCGCGTTTGACCCCGCCATGCCCGAGCGTATTCCTGAACTCCTCCGGAAAAAAATTGCAGACCGTCTCAGTTTCTACGAGGACATCGGAATCCGGCAATTCTATCGGAACCGGGGCTCGGACTTTTCGCACAGCGGCGAACCGCGATTGGATATGTCCACCGGCGTAGCTTATTCAAATTTGATTCCTCGCGAGGAAGCGACATTGCCAAAACCCGTCCGCAAGCCCGAATTGCCGAAGCCCGCGCCAGCGGCCCCTCTAGCGAATTCGAAGATTTCACTTCCTCCATTGCCAGTGGCGGCAGGGCCATCACTATTTGAAGCGGTAGAAAAGGTTGCGGACGACACGCTGCTCAAAATTCGCGAAGATCTCGGCGAATGCACCCGCTGCAAGCTCCACAGCACGCGCCACAAAATTGTCTTCGGCGATGGAAACCCGAAGGCCGAGCTGGTTTTCGTCGGCGAAGGCCCCGGCGCCGATGAAGATGCGCAAGGATTGCCCTTCGTCGGCCGCGCAGGAAAATTGCTCACGCAAATGATCGAAGCGATGGGCCTCCAGCGCAAAGACGTTTATATCTGCAACGTGGTGAAGTGCCGCCCGCCCGAGAACCGCCAACCGGAAGAAGACGAAGTTCATACGTGTTCGCCGTTTCTTTTGCGCCAGATTGACACCATCGCGCCGAAAGTCATCGTCTGCCTGGGAGCCGTCGCCGCGAAAACATTGCTGCAAACCAATCGCGGAATTTCGCAATTCCGCGGCGAGTGGCTGGAATTTCGCGGCAGAAAATTACTGGCCACCTACCATCCCGCATATTTGCTGCGCAATCCGCCCGCAAAAAGCGAAGTCTGGAAAGACCTCCAAAAAGTAATGGCCGTCCTCGGCCTCGAAGTGAAAAAAGGCAAGCCTGCCTAGACAGGCCTGCTCGCTGAAGCAGGCAGTCCGCCTCGCCGGACAAATCCTCTTCGTAGTTATTTGATCCTCGCTGCTTCCACAATTGCATTCACGCGTTCGCTTGATGTGACCGCAGTTAGAAATTCTTCCGCTGCGCCGCCTAAGCTATAATCCCGCTCAATGCCTCTCTCCTCAGGTACGCGGCTAGGTCCTTACGAAATCGTGGCCCCACTTGGCGCCGGCGGCATGGGCGAAGTCTATCGCGCCCGCGATACCCGCCTCGACCGCAGCGTCGCCGTCAAGATCCTTCCCTCGCATCTTTCCGGCAATCCAATTTTGCAGCAGCGCTTCGACCAGGAAGCCAAAGCCATCTCCAGCCTGAATCATCCGCATATTTGCGCGCTCTATGATGTTGGCCATCAAGACGGCACCAACTATCTGGTCATGGAGTATCTCGAAGGGGAGACGCTTGCGAAACTTCTGGAAAAAGGGCCGTTGCCGCCCGCGCAAGCACTCAAGTATGGAGTGGAGATCGCCGACGCGCTCGATAAAGCGCATCGCCAGGGCATCGTTCACCGTGATCTGAAGCCCGGCAATATCATGATCACCAAGTCCGGCACGAAGCTTCTGGACTTCGGTTTGGCGAAAGCGGCGGCACCGCTGGCGTCGGGAGCGACGCTCACGGCGGCGATAACCCGCACTACGCCCGTCACACACCAAGGTACGATCGTTGGCACCTTCCAGTACATGTCGCCCGAACAGGTGGAGGGGAAAGAACTCGATACGCGCAGCGACATCTTCTCATTTGGCGCGGTTCTCTACGAAATGGTGACTGGCCAGCGCGCCTTCCCAGGCAAGAGCCAGCTCAGTGTTGCTTCAGCCATACTCGAAAAAGAACCCGCGCCCATTAGTACATTGCAGCCGATGACTCCTCCTGCGCTGGAGCGCGCTATCCGACGCTGCCTGGCAAAAGAACCGGACGACCGCTGGCAAACGGCGCGCGACTTGGAATTGGAACTGAAGTGGATCGCCGAAAGTGGCTCGCAGGTCACGCAGTCACCGACAGCCTCAGTGAGAAGGGCGCCCAGGTGGCGTGCACTTACCCTCAGCGTCGCCGCACTGCTATTAGGCGCAGCGATCGCGGGCCTGGCCACTTGGAATTTGAAGCCCTCACCGCCAGGCCCCGTCAGCCGCACGGTGATTACGCTGCCGCCTGGACAGCAGCTCGCCGGGCTGGAACAACCCGCCGTGGCTCTTTCACCCGACGGAAGCCAGCTCGCCTACGTCGCTATCCAAGGCACCATACAGCAAATCTATCTTCGGGCCATGGATGGCTTGGAGGCCAGGCCCATTCCCGGCACCGAAGGGGCCGTCGGCCCTTTCTTCTCGCCCGACGGCCAATGGCTGGGCTTCTTTTCCGGGCAAAAGCTAAAGAAAGTCCCCCTGAGTGAGGGAACGACACAAACCCTTAACGATGCTGTGCTAACGCAGGGAGCCAGTTGGAGCAGCAAGGAGGTCATCGCCTTCAAACATCAGGGGATTTCAGCTTTCCAGCAAGTGGCAGCTGGGGGAGGCACGCCACAACCACTGACTAGCGTCGGAAAAGGAGAGATCGGCCAGCGCTGGCCGGATTTCTTGCCCGGCGGTGCGGCAATTCTTTCGGTTGTCACGGCTTCCAGCTTTGATTGGAGCAATACGGAGATCATCGTCCAATCCATTGGGACAGGAGCGCGGCGAAATCTGATCCGAGGGGGGACACAGCCCCGCTACGCGGCCTCTAAACACTTGATTTATGCGCAAGGCGGGACGCTGATGGCTGTGCCGTTCGATCCTCAGGGGTTGACAGTCACCGGAACACCGGTCCCTGTGGTGGATGGCGTCCTGCAATCCAGCACGAGTGGTGCCGCTCAGTATAGCCTTTCCTCCACCGGATCACTGGTCTATGTTTGTGGAGAATTTCAGTCGGCTCAACGCCGGCTGGTCTGGGTCACGCGAAATGGCGCCGAACAAACAGTTACCGCTCCCGTCCGAACGTACCTGTTTCCAAGGCTTTCGCCTGACGGCAGAACGGTAGCTGTGGGGGTCAGTGAACGTGAGACGCATATTTGGCTGTACGATCTGGCCCGGGAGACCTCGACGCGGTTTACATTCGAAGGGATTGTAAACCACAACCCTACTTGGACTCCGGATGGTAAACGCATCGCGTTTAACTCTGACAAAGATGGTGAGACGAGCATTTATTGGCAGCTTACCGATGGCAGTGGCGGCCTGGAGCGCTTGACAACTAGTCCGTATCCCAATATTCCGATGTCCTGGTCCTCGGATGGGCAACTGCTAGCGTTCATAGAATCCAATCCCACCACGGGATCGGACATCTGGGTATTGAGGCTCAGCGACCGCAAACCGCAACCGTTCCTCCAAACTACATTCAACGAGAGTGTTCCCCGTTTTTCCCCAGACGGACACTGGCTGGCCTATATCTCGAATGAATCGGGCCGCTTTGAAGTCTATGTGCAGCCCTATCCCGGTCCTGGCGGAAAGTTGCAAATCTCGACCGAAGGTGGCACGGAACCAGTGTGGAATCGGAACGGGCGCGAGCTGTTCTACCGCAGCGGGGACAAAATGATGGCCGTGGATATTTCCACGAAGCCCAATTTCGCTGCCGGCAAGGCCCGCATGCTTTTTGAAGGACGGTACGAGCGGACCCCGGCCACGTCTCCCAACTACGATGTTTCTCCCGACGGCCAACGCTTCCTGATGCTCAAGCCCAGCCAACAAGAAGCGCCGGCGCCAACGCAAATCAATGTCGTGCTGAACTGGTTTGAAGAACTGAAACGGCGCGCGCCCGCAGACAAGAAGTGAAACTGATCATTCCATGAAACATCTTCGCTGCGCTTGCTTGGGCGGCGTTTTTCACTGCTTGGAAACCTTGCCGCTTTTGGTGCGCTGTCGCGCTGTGATGGCAGAATAGACGAATGGGAATTTTGCTGGGGTTGCTGACGGCGCTCGCGTGGGGCGGGTCGGATTTTATTGCGCGTTTTGCGACGCACCGCGTGGGCACGCTGCGGACGATGCTGTACATGCAGGTGACCGGATTCACCCTGCTCACGATTTTCCTGCCGCGGCTTGGCGGCTGGGGACACCTCGCGGACGGATCGGGGTGGCAGCCGTGGGCGTGGGGAGTGCTCGCGGGATGCATCAATGCGTCTGCGACGCTGGTGTTTTACCGCTCGTTTGAGATCGGCAAGATTGCGGTGGTTGGTCCGGTTTCGGCGAGTTATCCGGCGCTGACGCTGCTGATTTCCTGGATCGGCGGGGAGCGGTTGACGTCGGTGCGCATGGCGGGAATTGTTCTTACGTTGCTGGGCGTCGTGATTGTTGCGAGCTGTGAAAAAGTACCCGAGGAAAGTGGTGCGGCGGGAGCACTGAAGAATAGCCGAGGACTCGGCTGGGCGATTGCTGCCGCGTTTGGTTTTGCGGTGCTGTTTTGGCTGCTCGGCGTTCGCGTGATTCCCCGCGTTGGCGCGACGCAAGCGGTATGGCTGATCCGGCTGACGAGCAGCGTGGTGGGATTAGGGGCAGTACTTATCGCGAGGCAGCCGCTTCAATTGCCGCGCGGCGAAGTGCGCTGGATGGCGCTGGGCATGGGGCTGTTTGATACCGCCGCGTTCGTGTTCAGCAATCACGGGATGCGGATGGAACAGGTGGCGGTCATCAGCGTGCTCGGTTCGCTCTATGGAGCTGTGACTGTGGGGCTCGCGGCGATTTTTCTACGCGAACATATTTCGCGCTTGCAGTGGGTTGGCATCGTGACGATTTTTTCCGGGATTTATTTGATTAGCCGATAAATTTGCGTTTTTGCGGGACGAGTTGCTCTCGCGATTTTCGGTGCCGTTTCCACCTGCTGATACACTACATGTCAACATGAACTCCGCTTTTTGCAATGTGGCGCTGAGCGTGCCGCTGCGTACGACGTTTACGTACGCGGTGCCGGAGGCTTTGCGCGAAACGATGCAGCAGGGGAGCCGCGTGCTTGTGCCGTTTCGGAAGAAAGCGATGGTTGGCGTCGTTGTCGAGTTCGTGGAGAGCGCGCCGGCCGGGACGAACGTGCGAGAAATTACGCGCGTGCTGGATCTTGTTCCGGCGCTGACGCCGAAGTTGATCGAGCTGGCGCATTGGATCGCGGGGTACTACTTGGCGCCGGTCGGGGAGGTGTTTCGCGCGATGCTGCCGCCGGTGACGGAGCTGAAGTCGCAGCGGCAAATTGTTTTGACGGACGCGGGCTGCGGGGCGGCGGAAAGTTTGAGCGGCGGTGAGTTGTCGCATGGACTTACGAGCGGAGAAGCAGCGTTTCTTGCGAAGTTGAAAGAGAAGAAAGGGACGTTGCTGCTCGGTCCGACGGCAAAGCTGGGAGTGGATGCATCGGCTTTGCAGAGATTGCAATGGCGCGGGCTGATTGAAATTCGGGAGATGGTACAGGGGAGAAAAAGAAAAACGCTGCGTGTGATTGCGTGGAAGGGCGGCGCAGTAGCGGCTGCGGATGCGGCGGTACAAAAAAGCGAGGAGAAAGACAACGCAGAGACACAGAGGGCGCAAAGGAATCGCAGAGAAGAAAGAATCAGAGAATTGCTGCAGACGGAGCGAGGACCGCTGCCGTTGCCGCAATTGCTGAAGCTGGCGCAGGTCACGCGAGGTTTCATTGAACGGATGCTGCGCGACGGGTTGCTTGAAAGTTGGAAGGAGCCGCTCGATCCTGCGGAGGATCCGTTTGATGCGGGGTATACGCCGGCGGCGCATGAGTTGAATGCGGAGCAGGAGAGCGTGCTCAAAGCGATCCGCGCGCGGTTCGAGTTGGGCGAATTCGGCGTGCAACTGCTGCACGGCGTGACGGGCAGCGGGAAGACGGAAGTGTATTTGCGCGCGGTGCAGGAAACTTTGGCGCGCGGGAAGACGGCAATTATTTTGGTGCCGGAGATTGCGCTGACACTGTGGATCGGGCGGCAGTGCCGCGCGTGGTTTGGCGCGCGGTTCGAGGGCGTAGCGGTGTTGCACTCGGCGCTGAGCGACGTGGAGCGGGCGCGCGAGTGGTGGCGCGTGCGGAATGGCGAGGCGCGCGTGGTGGTGGGGACGCGGTCGGCAATTTTCGCGCCGCTGGAAAAAGTTGGATTGATCATCGTCGATGAAGAACAAGAGAACAGCTACAAACAGGAAGAGACGCCGCGCTATCACGGGCGTGACGTGGCGATTGTGCGCGCGAAGATGGAGGGCGCGGCGGCGCTGCTGGGTTCGGCCACGCCGTCCATGGAAACGTATCATCATGCCCGCAACGGAAAATACGAGCTGCTGACGCTGGCTTCGCGCGTGGCGGAGCGATCGCTGGCGAGCGTGGAGATCGTGGATTTGCGCGAAGAGTTTCAGCAAACACACAAAGCGAGCCCGATTTCCGCGAAGCTGCATGCGGGAATTCAAGAATGCCTGGCAAATGGAACGCAGGCGCTGGTGCTGATTAACCGGCGCGGGTATTCGTGGTCGGTGCTTTGCCGGAGCTGCGGCGCTTCGGTGCAATGCGTGAACTGCAGCATCTCGATGACGCATCACAAGCAGCGCAACCGCCTGGAGTGCCACTACTGCGGATCGATCCAGCCGATTCCGAAGCAATGCCCGAAGTGCCAGTCACAGTATGTTTATTTCTTCGGCGAAGGCTCGGAACATCTCGAGGAGCGATTGCGAAAAGAATTTCCGGGCGCGCGTATCGCGCGGCTGGACCGGGACACGGCGCGGACGAAGCGGCAGTATCAGGAAACGCTCGGTGCGTTCGCGGGCGGCGCGCTGGACATCCTTGTGGGCACGCAGATGCTGGCGAAGGGGCACGACTTTCAGCGCGTGACACTGGTCGGCGTGATTTCGGCGGATTCGTCGCTGAGCCTGCCGGATTTTCGCGCGGCGGAGCGGACATTTCAGTTGTTGACGCAAGTCGCGGGGCGCGCGGGGCGCGGCGAACTCGCGGGACGTGTACTGATCCAGACGTTTTATCCGGAGCATTACGCGATTCAGGATGCGGTCAAGCAGGACTATGCGGCCTTTTTCGAGCGCGAACTGCATTTCCGGCGAATGATGGCGTACCCGCCGTTTACGTCACTGGCGAATGTGATCGTGCGGGACACGAGCCTGGAAAAGGCGATCCGCTGGTCACGGCAGCTCTCCGAGTTCTTTGCGCCGCACGACGACAAGGGCGTGCGCATTCTGGGACCGGCGACGGCACCGCTGGCGCGGTTGAAGAAGGAGCACCGGTTTCAGTTTTTGCTGAAGTCGCCGAAGCGGTCGGTGCTGACGAAGGTGCTGAGCGGTGCGATGGCCTATGGCGAGGCCAAGGAGATTCCGCAGACAGCGGTTTTGGTGGATATGGATCCGCTAAGCTTGTTGTAATCAAGGGCTTCCCTTCGTCAGTTAAAGTTAAACTTGAAGTTCTGCCAGATCTGACACCCCCTACACCCCCCTGTTTTTGAGAAAGAGTGCGGAATTCATTCAAACAAAAGGAGATATGATTTTCTCTTGTGCAAAAGAGCGCAAAAGAGTGCGTAAGAGTGCGTAAGAGATTGATTCTAAAGGGGCGGAAAATGCACAAAAGCGCGTCAGAGCGAAAGAGTGCGCAAGTCCGTCCAGAAAAAAGAGTTAGGCGCAAAACCAGGATTAGACTAGCGATTCGGATTTAAAGAATTTGGGAGTTCTTGCGGAGCCAAGGATGTACTAAAGGTGAGTGTAACATACCATTAATAGATGTCAAGAGCGAAGTGTGATGTGGACTATGCTGCTGTATGAGAAGGAGTTAGGGTAGCCAAAGACTGGCGAGTAAGACTGCGGCACATGCCAATGGGTGACGGGTCGTGGAAGGGGAAGGCTACCACTACAATCGAGGAGGCATACTATCCATCAAATGAAACGGACACTTCCAAGAACGCTGCTGGTGAAGCTATTGGCGTCCGCCGTGCTGATGGCGGCGAGCTCGAGTGCGTACTCGCAAGAGCCAAAGCCTGGTCCGCCGGTTTCTTCAACGCCCGAGGACACTGTGGCGCAGCTTGTAAAGCTCCTTCGGGGTAGGGCGAGTCGTCTTGAGAGCAGTTCCGGGATGCGGACTGGTTATCAGACGTTCCTAGCGGCGCATAAACTGCCGCCCGAGAGCGTGCGGTATTCGGACTATGTCCTGGTGCGTTTGTTGTTTGAGGCCACAAGGGATGCAGGGTTTTGGAACCTACATTGGGCGATCACGGATCAACCGCCCAACTCCGACCGGATTTGGAAGCAATGGCAGAAGGTCAGGAAGCCAACCCCTTTGGAATCAACGGCAACAGCAGAGTGCGATGAGCTGTCCGCACTCTATGCATTTCTTGTGGAGCGCGCGGGGATCAAGAGCGTCGGACTTCTGTGGCCAACGCCAAATCACACGGTTGCGGTTTGGGTGGTGCATCCGGCGACGGGTCCGGTTGTCCGCGTGGTTGTGCCCACGTCGCAGATCTTTCTCGACCAAAACGACCGCTTTGACACGAGGAAGTTCGATCCGTGGCACCAGAAGACAATCTATGAATATACCCGTCGAGATGTTCCGGACTCGTTTGAACTTCCCAAACCCCTCTTTGAGTTCTTCCTCCGGCAGGTGGATAAGTATGGAGGCGCTTCCGATGTCACCCTTCAGCAATTGAGATATTTGCGGGAGGGTGTGTTTTTGAGGTCCTGGAGCCCAGAGCAGGCGGCTGGTGAAGCGCTGAAAAGGCGCAGCGCATTGGGTTCCGGCCCACTCGAGGACCTGGCAGCGCTACAAAACTTCGCGCAGGACATGCGCTCCGGGGCTGCTCGATAGTCCGAGTAACCACAAAAAAATCTCAAAGTGAGCCGGGACGGCACAAGTGTCGCTGGATGAGACAGTATCCGAAAGCTCAGCGGATAATTTTCGTTTGGATTGCCAGTACTCGATTGGCTACAGAAAACTACGTTTGAGGAAAATGTTCAAGAAGCGCGCATTGAAAGGAAAGAAGATGGCGGAGTGCGAAGTGCGCAAACACCGGTGCGCGAGGGTGTAAATGCGTAGCGAATGAGGAAACAGAGACTTTGGCACGAACGGTGCACTGTCCAATAAAAGACAGACAAGAGGTTTTCCCCGGCAGAAGATTGCAGGGCACGCAGCGGTTGGCATCGAGGAGTTAAGGTGCACCGGCGGCGCTGGCGAAACCACAACCCCAGGTCGAAAACGACTGTGGAAGTGGTTGAAGGCGGCCTGACGGATTAACTCTCCCAACCGCCCAGCCCCCAGAGGGAAGGCCTCCAGGGTGTGCGGCAGGTCGAGATGCTGTGCGAGTTACCAAATGTCGAGAAGTCGCGTCTGCAGGCGAGTTTCCTCCCGATCCTCTTGCTAAACATTTCCCTGAATCTTGCCCCGATCCTCTGGGGGCTGGCAGTGTGCACCCCTGCAGCAGAGGCGCAAGTCTCCAACGTTGGCCAGACGGAGGGAATGATTTCCGGAACGGTGCTTTCGCAGTTGGACAATCGGCCGGTGGAACAGGCGGCGGTCAGCGTGAAATCGCACAACCTGGGAGTGTTTCGCAGCATATTGACCGACTATGATGGGCGATTCGAGCTGCACGGGCTGCCTCCGGGCACGTACGAGGTGGTTGTGGAGCAACCAGGGTACGAATCGTTACAGACGAAAGCGCAGTTTGAAGGCTCGCCCGTCAAGCTGGTACTCCATTTGATGGCGACCAAGATCTCTCAACCCTTCCGAGGCAAGTACACGGTTTCGGTTGACGAATTGAAGATTCCGGATAAAGCGCGGAATGAATACCGGAAGGGATTGGAGTGCATGGGGAAGAACGATCAGGCTGGGAGCCTGAGCCACTTTGCGAAGGCTACGCAAGCATTTCCCAAGTACTACGAGGCTTACTACCACATGGGGGCGGTGGAGACGAGACTGGGCCGGCTGGAAGAAGCCAGGCAAGCCTTTCAGACGGCGATTGATTTGAGCGGCGGGAAGTATGCCTGGGCGGAGTTTGGGTTTGGGTATGTCCTTTACTTAGAGGGTAAAGGCAAGGAAGCGGAAGCGGTCCTCCGCCGGGGATTGGAAGTAGATGAGAATTCACCGGATGGCTACTCCATCCTGGGTATGACGCTGCTGGGGCTCAACCGCCTCGACGAGGCAGAGAAAAGCGCGCGGCAGGCGCTGGTCCTAAGGCCTGGCTTCGCACAAGCGTATCTCGTGTTAGCGGACGTCTATGGACGACGACGCGACTATCAAATGCAAGTTCAATACCTGGACGCTTATCTGCAGCTTGAACCGACGAGTGCAGCGAGCGAGAAGGTGCACCAGGCGCGCGAGGCGGCATCGAAACTGTTCGTTGAGACCAAAGGTCCGGACTGAACCTGCGCCGTGCCCCACGGTGCTATCCTATCCCCCATACAAGTCCGACGAAGAGCCGACCGTAAGAACATCTACTAGACTTTCAGAGCAATGAGACTGTCACGCATTTGCACTCGAGCGGCCGGGAGGCAGCAAAGCGGGAGTTTGTGCGATCAGTGTGGAGCGGGAGGGAAGAAAAGCGGCGCCGGCATGAAGCAGAGGAGAAAAACTAAAAGGGCAAAAAACGCACCCCAGCAGCGGGGCGGGTTGAGGGGCGCCGGGTCATAGATTGGCGCCACGCGAAGGAAACGCATTCCGAGGAGCAGAGCGCCCCAGATGTACCAGCCTTCCCAGAAATGGAGCATTCCGAGGGCGATGAGAGCGACGGGGAGAAGGATAGAGGAGTAGCGGTGCAGGCGAGGGCTGACCGAGCGCAGTATGTGGCCACCATCAAGCTGGGCGGCGGGCAAAAGATTGAGGGAAGTGGCAAAAAGGCCAACCCAGGCGGCGCGGCCGACTGGATGCAAGAGGAGAGTGCTGGGAGAAATGCCGGGATGGAGCACGGTGGCGATTAGGCGCAGCAGGAGGGGAGTGCCAAAGGCAAGGTCGACACTCTGCATGTCGGTGAGGCCGGGAACAATTTTTGCGTGGAGAACGCCGTAGGCGAGGGCGGGAACGGCGAGAACAAATCCCACCAGCGGGCCGGAAGCGCCGACGTCAAAGAGCGCGCGGGTGGTGCGGATTGGGGAACGAATGAGGATGAACGCGCCAAATGTGCCGATGAGCGATGGGAAGGGAATGAAAAAAGGATAGCTGGAGCGAATGTGATGGTGGCGGCAGGCGAAGAAATGGCCGAGTTCGTGGGCCAGAAGAATGGTGAGCAAGGTGAGGGCGAAGGGGAGGCCAGCGGCCAGGCCCGCGGGATGTTGGTAGAAGAGTTTGAAGGCGCGGACAAATTCGTCGAAGGAGACGGCCTCATTTTGCGCGTAGGCGACGGCGAATTGCGTGCCGGCGACGAGGCAGGTGCAGAGCGTGAGTAAGAATAGAACTCCTGCGAGGAGCAGCGTCTTTGGGGAAGGGCGATGGGGAACGTGGGCGTATTGGAATTCGCCGGGAGGAATGACACGCCAAGCGAAGTTGAGCGGAATGGAGGGCGGCGGGTTTTCTGGGAGTGGAGTGGTCACGAAATGTTCGAAGCCATGGAGGTAATGGACACACTTCAGTACAACATAGATGGGAAGGTTGGCGCCAGCGCAGGGCGATTCAGGGTGAAACGCAATTCAACTCTCTGGGGTGTGCGGAAATAAAACCAGCTTGACTACTTGGTGCTTTCCATGCCCTGGAGTTCTTTGCCGGGCTTGAAGCGGACGGCTTTGCCGGGAGGGATGTTGACTTCTTCGCCGGTGCGGGGATTGCGGCCGATGCCGGTTTTGCGCGGCTTGACGCTGAAGACGCCGAAGCGGCGGAGCTCGATGCGCTGTCCGCGGCCGAGAGCCTGCTTCAGGGATTCGAAGACGGTCTCGACGGCTTGTTCGGCCTTGGTGCGGCTGATGCTCGTTTGAGCGACGACAGCGTTCACGATGTCCAGCTTGATCACGCAAACCTCCAGCGGTTCCGAGGCAGATGCTAGAGGGTGTGGAGCGGGTTGTCAAGACATGAGGGGTAATCTACACTGAACCTCTTTTGAGCGCGCGCGCCGAAGAGTTCATTGCGTTCGCATCGCAAAACAGAAAAGAAAAAAGAAGAGAGACAGGGGAGGAATGGATGGCCGTAAAGCCAGACCGCTGGATCCGGCGCATGTCGCTGGAGCACAAGATGATCGAGCCGTTCACGGACCGGCAGGTGCGCGAGGGAGTAATCAGTTACGGAGTGTCGTCGTATGGGTACGACATCCGGGTGGCGGACGAGTTCCGGATTTTTACGAATGTGAATTCGACGATCGTGGATCCGAAGCATTTCGACGCGCGGTCGCTCGTTGATATCAAGAGCGAGGTGTGCCTGATTCCGCCGAATTCGTTTGCGCTGGCGAGGTCGGTGGAATATTTCCGGATTCCGCGGAACGTGCTGACGATTTGCGTGGGGAAGTCCACGTATGCCCGGTGCGGAATCATCGTGAATGTGACGCCGTTCGAACCCGAGTGGGAAGGGTTCGTGACGCTGGAGATCAGCAACACGACGCCGCTGCCGGCGAAGATTTATGCGAATGAAGGGCTTTGCCAGGTGATCTTTTTCGAGTCGGATGAGGAATGCGAAGTGAGTTACAAGGATAAGAAGGGGAAGTATCAATCGCAGAGCGGGATTGTGTTGCCGAGGCTTTAGGCGACGAGGTTTTCAGTTCAAACGGAGTGTGGTGGCGCTCAGCTGGCGAAGGCGAAACGCCAAAGCATGATGTGACTTAGAACAGATAGAGCAGCGAGTGCGAGAAGACGCGCTGGAGTGAGCCGCGGCAGAGCGAAGAAAGCAATGATGCCGAGGAAGGGCGCCAACTGAAGGACGTAGCGGTCGTAGAAGGGAAGATTTCCACCCACGCCGATTTGTTCGGCAATAAAAAACAGAACCACAAACAAAGAGAAGATGACAGGAGGGCAGGACAAGAGGGCTTGTCGCTGGTCCCAGAGCAGGAAAACCACGGCCGCGGCGTTGTAGAGTGCGATGGCGGCGGCCAGGGCGAGGAGCACTGTTGCACCGTGAAGCACGCGTGACGAGAATTGAATGAAGGAGTTCAGAGGCCCGGGCTGAAGAAATAGAGGGCTGAAATAGGCGATGCTGACTCCCCCCAAAATGGCGATGGGAAGAGCTATGAGGCGCCGGGAATTCTTCAGCCGCAACATAACGGGAAAAGTAAGGGGTACGAGATAAAGCGCGGTATACAAGGCCACGATCAACGGCCGAGACAAGTTCAGCCCAACCGAGGCTTTCCACGCATTGTCATAGGACGACCCCGAGGCCACCGCCGGGCTGGAGATATTTTTCCAAACGAAAAGTAAGAGCAAAACCGGCACGGCAGCGAGCAAGAATGAAACTAAAATGCTACCGGCCCATCGAAAATCTTCTCTAATCCCAGTTCTCCGCCATTGATAAATCGCAAAGATTGCTGCGGCAGGAAGCAGCGCCAGGAAGTACTGTCGGCAGGTGACAGCGATTCCCATCGAGAGGCCGCCGAGCATAGCGAGCACGTACGTATTCCGTGTAGGTTTTGAGGAGGAAGCAGATTCGATCCAGGCCAGAACTCCAAGCAGAGCAAAGAGCAGAGACGGTCCCTCGGTAAGCGCCGTCGCGGTGGATTCCACGGAGTGGGGAAAAACGACAAGCGCCAACAATGAGGCATACCATGCAGCCGGAAATTTGCTGTAGCGCGCGCCGAGCAACATTCCCACGACTAGCAGGATCCAACTTCCGAGCACAGCAACGCGAGCGCCGCGCAGTTCATTTCCGGGCAGGAGACGAGCGCCCACCGCCATCCAGAGGAAGCTGGCAGGTCCGGGTGCATTTCTTTGAGAGAGGAGAGCCTTGGCGGAAAGTCCATCCGCGGCATAGGTGCGGACGTCCAGCATGTTGTAAACGTCGTCGTACACGGGACGATTGACAAGGCTAATGAACAGGATTGCGGAAACAATATTCAGCAAGAGCCCGATGAGGACGACTCGGAAATAGATTTCATTCTGGGGCTGACGGAGAGTATCGCTGCCGCTCGAGCGCAGGGCTCGTTCAAGGGACTGGTCGTCTGGGGATTTATGATTCAACGGCACCTCGCGCGCCAAGCGGTGGTGTTCATTTTTCGGCTCGCCGAAAGACGACAAACATTTGAGCGGTGGGCATAAATGGTGACCGGATGAAATCAAAAGCGGCGGTCACCGCGCAGAATGGAACATAGAGAGGATGCATGTATAAAGGACGGTCGGCGGAGATCCGAATCCAACCCTTCAGGCCGAGCCAACCCAGGATACTGCAGGTCCATTGGGGCGCGCCTTGCGTGTAGGTTGCTCGGGTGGTTTGCAATCCGGAGCGTTGGGCAAGATCCATGAGGGACTGGCGGTTAAAGAGGACGAAATGACGGGGACAATGAAATCCGCCCCAGTTGTGATGGCGGAAGAGGCGGCAGTCCAGAGTGTCAATATTCGGGGTCTTGATGAGGATTAGACCGCCCGGCGACAGGAGCTTGTGCATGGCGCTGAGAACGGCCGCGGGATCGGCGACGTGTTCAATAAGGTTTAACAGCAGGATGAGATCAAAGGATTCGGAAGAAGAAAAATCTTCAACGCGGGTGCAGTGGAAAAAATGACCAGCGGCCTCGGCGGCAGGCCGGGCGCGCTCATTGATATCAATTTCGTGAGTTGCTTTCACTCGGGGAGAAACCTTTCGGATAGTGGAAAGAAGCCAACCGGCCCCTCCGCCGACGTCGAGGACGTTGAGGTTTTCGCCGGGGATCCGCCGCAGCAGGTTTTGGAAGAGGCGGGCGTCCAGAAATTCCTTTACTCGTGCGGTGAAGGAGGTTTTCTGCGGATTCGAATCGTACGAATAATAGTTCGCGGGATAAATCTTGGCAAGTTGATCGGTGGGCGGAGAATCCAGGAAGACAGAGTTGCAGTACAGGCATTCCAGGTAGGAATAGGATTCGTCACTGGTGTAATACTCAACGTCGCGCGCGCGAGCAAAGAGGCGAACCTGGGCACTCGAACATACTGGACACCGACGGCGCGGCTCAGGAGCGTTCACGGAGCGCTTTTCTCATTAGCAGAATCAAGCTGGAAAGATACGTGGAGCGTGCGTTCGTGAGCCGGGAGCCCATCGAAGTTTCGCTGAAAAAGGATTCCATTTCATCGAATCGCGTATAGGACACAGTCGGGTCCCAATGATGGAGCAAGTGGCGATTGAAACCCGCGGCGCCGTAGAAACGGGAGAAGAAGTTTTTCGCAAATAGGCGATTTACAGGGCCGTGGTTTACGGCGAGGAAGTCGGTCGCACACGCTGCATCGGAGGAGCGATGCTCGAGGACTTGCCGAACGGTCGCCAAGAAAGGGAACACGAGGGCGGCGGCGACCAGCCAGGTTACAGCTGTGGCATAGCAGTGAAGATAGAGAGCGGCCGCGACAAAGATCGCGTGCGTGGTGAGAGCACGAAGCGGGGCAACGAGCGCGGCAAGCTTGAGACCTAGGCGAGGATTTCGCAATAGGGTAGGTGAAGGCGCCGCCTTTGCCTTCTGACCAAATACGTATCGAATCACCAAGCTGACAAGGTAAATGCCGGTGAGCGCCTGGGTGAGGAACCATGGCGAAAGACAATGGTGATACGAGACCTCGGTGTCCTCCGGATCGCCCAGATGCAAATGATGCTGCCAGTGGCTTTTGCGGTAGGCTTTTGTCGTTTGCGGAAAAAATAGCCAGATGGTCCAGTCGGCAAGCAAATCGTTGCGCGCGCGGCTGGGAGACAAATTGTAGTGAGCCGCTTCATGGCCAAAGGTGAGGAGTGCGTTCAGCCAAAAGCCGATCCAAACGGCAAACACAACGCCAATTTCCAGACCAAGCGCATTGCCAAATCGCGCCGTCAAGAAGAGATGGGCAGTAAATCCGCCTATCATCAACAGCAGGCAGAGAATAATCTCGCGCCATACCTTCCAGTAGAGCGGGCGCAAGGTCGGACGAAAACTCAGCCAATTTCCAAGCGAATTGTGGGCTATTTGACGGAGATCCGGCGACCCTGGCAGGGAATACTCGCCATCCTGGGACCCTTCTGTGCCGATTATTGTGGAAGTCGGAAGCGGCATTTTAGGAACAATTTTCAAAGCGCACGGAAACTATACTAGCGCGATTTCTGGCCAATATTTCATGTCTCGAACGGAGTGTTTCGAATCAAGCTCTGCGTATATGGCTGCATCCGTTCAGTTTGATTGCTGCGCACCCTGCTTCCTACAGAAAGACATGAGAGTTGTACCGAAGGGCACGCCCACGGCTCCAAGCGTGCGATGTTCGATGCGTGAAATGCGGTATAAGAGCTGGTTGATCCATGCGGGAGGCACACTTTCGATCGCAGAGGGCCGATGAAGGAGTTTTTCGGAAAGGCGGAGTGCCAGCTTCACCGGCCAGATCCATTGAAACCAGTACCGTTCCTCAAGGATTGAGAAGCCAGCCTGGCGCAGTAATGGATCGAGAGTTTTTCGACGGTAGCGCGTGTGGTGATGATTAATTGCATCGTGATGCGTCCAGAGCGATTGAAAGGCGGGAACTGTGACGAGCAGCGCGCCGCCCGGTTCAAGCAGCGAGTAGGCGTGCCGCAAAGCCTCCACCGGATTTTCAATATGTTCGAGTACGTCCAGCATTAGGACGAGCGAGTAGCTTTTTGATGGGCGGAAGTTTTGGTCAAATGGAGCGATTCGAATTCGTGCACGGTAACGGCTCTGGGGAGCGACTAGCCTCTCATCAGGTTCAACGCCTTCCACCTGGCCGAATTCCGCGAGACGATCGAAAAAGAGGCCGTCACCGCAGCCGACATCCAGAATCTGAAGTCCAGCGTTGGGTGGAAACTGACGGTGGAGCACCTCGAGAATTGCTTCCTCGCGCGAGCGCCACCACCAATGTCGCATGTAGAGGTCGCGGTACTGCCGGGCATAGTCTGCTTCCAAGTGTGCTCCAGAGCGGGATCTAGGTCGCAGCGTCCAAGCTCATCGTTAGGCCCGCGGAGACGCCTGTGATCCAGAGTCTTTGAAAGTGCCTGCGACGCGTTCAACGACATAGATCGGGCGAGCCTTCGTCTCTTCATAAATGCGGCCGACATATTCGCCGATCACTCCCAGGAAAAAGAGAAGCACGCCCGAAAGAAATGTAACAGCTGCCATCAACGCCGTGAAGCCCTGGGGCGATTGCTGCAAGAAAAACCGGTAGTAGAGCGCATAGAGGACGTACAGCAGGGAGACACCGATGGCGGCAGCGCCCAGCAGTGCGGCGGCACGGATCGGAACAATTGAAAAAGCGAAGATTCCGTCGGCCGCAAGCTTCAGCAGACGGAACAAACTGTACTTGCTCTTTCCCGAGTGGCGTTCTTCGCGTTCAACGGGAATCCCTGTCTGCCGGAAGCCCACCCAACTTCGCATGCCGCGCAAATAGCGGTGATGCTCTGGCATTCGCCGGAGCTCATCGATGACGCGGCGGGACATTAAGCCAAAGTCCCCGGAATCCAGGGGCAGGCGCACGTCAGAGAGTCTTGCCATCATTCTGTAAAAAACAAAATAGCACAGACGGAGGGGCCAGGGCTCCTTGCGGCGGATACGCTGAGCATAGACGACGTCGAAGCCCTGACGATGGCGCTCGACAAATTGCGGAATGGCTTCCGGGGTGTCCTGCAAATCTCCGTCCATGACAACCGCCGCATCTCCAGTGAGGTGGTCAAGGGCGGCGGTCAGGGCAGCCTGATGCCCGAAATTTCGCGAAAGAGATATCGCGCGGATGCGGGGGTCCTGGCGCACAGCCTGTTCCAGGAGTTCGAACGTGCGATCGGCGCTTCCGTCGTCCACAAAAACGATTTCGTGCGGACCGCCAGGAATTTGGTCAAGCACGGCGCGCGTCCGTTGTAGGAGTTCCGGAAGGACGCTCTCCTCGTTATGAACCGGAATCGCAATCGAAAGACGAAATGCAGGAATCATGGTCTCAAGGCACCTTCCTTCAATACAAAACTGCCGTGGGCTCCGAAAATTTTTTGCCAGTGTCTTGCGACAAGACCGGACGCATCGCGATGATACAAGACCGAGGGGGATAACTCACGAACAGAGTTTATTGTAAGAACCTGGGCGGCGGGTGCGCTCGGGAAAAGGAGAGCAGCAGGCATGCAAAAGCGCGAAAGGGAAAGTTGGAATTCAGAGACTGGAAGCGGTGGCGCGGGAGAGAACCGGTGAATCGGTGGAGGACATGGAATCGGCGAGGGAGAGGCGCGGGGCGCGCAGCAAGAGGAAGAGCTCGCCGGCCCAGAGCAAAATGTCCAGCAAACGGCCGCGCTGGAGATTGGTCAAGTCGTCGGAATGGAGGCTGACGTCGAGGGCTTTGCGTGAGCACTCCTCGATGAAGGCGCGCATGGCGGGGGCGTCGAGAGTTTCCGAGCAGAACCGGCGGCCTCGAGGATCCAGGCCCTCCAGTTTGTCGTAGCACCGCAGGAGAAAATGATTCAGGCAAAAATCCTGGTGATCCAACTGAGTAACCGGGGCGCCCGAACAAGAAGCCACACTGCAGTTTCGTTCTCGATGCATCGAACCCATTGTCCCCCAACCCAACGATTAAGGTCTACGGCGGATTGCATTCTTCCTCAGCTTTTCCACACAAATATTAGATGCGTCATGCGACGCAGACGGTTTCACAGGCAGTTTCGAGATCCTGCTCGTCGGAGCGGTCGTCCTCTCGATCGGGCTCAGACGGAAGGTCCGGCAGCAATGGCAAATGTGCGACGAGAGTTTGCACGCGCAGACGGCGATCGACGTACGGCGCAAGGAGCGCGTGAACCCAGCGCGCATTTTCGGCGCAGCGTTTGTGGCGGTCGTTTCCACTCCAGAGAGTGACAACGGTGAGGAGCCGGGCTTCCTGATCGGAAACCATTACGAGGCATCCGGCAAAACCAGTGACTTCCTTCAGCGCGCCTGCGAGCGCAGAGGGAATGGCCGATTGAGCGCGATGCGCTTCCTGAGGCTTGGCAACAAACTCAACGCTCATGGCGGTGACCAGCGAATTGCTTGGTGCCACGGACACAGGCGAATACGTATTGGCGGAAAGAGCCTTTGGGAATGGAAAGGAAACATTATTGGTAGTACTTGGTTGACGCACGGGACTTGCCACAATACCTCCATGGAATTGGCCCGCCCTTGGGAGAGGGGAGGCGCATCTTTGCCTGTTCAGGGCAGGCTCAAATGCGCCCACTGGGGCACATGGGGACCGGGGAAGATTCCCCATGGATAAGGACTCCCGATCTTTCGGGGTTCCTACAAACGGGTAGTGCAGGTCAGCCGTATTTCGTTTCAGCAGTTTCAAAATGAATCGCACGATTTATTGCCCTTGGGGAAGGGCAAAGATATACTTCCCAACCAAGAATTCGAGGCCCAGTGGAATTCTTTACATTCGATAAAGCTTACGTGGAACGTTTGCGGGAGGGGGATCCCCCGACCGAACACCACTTTGTGGCCTATTTTGAACAACTTCTGAGGATCAAGCTGAGAGCCAGGATGCTGCCTTCTGACAAAGTGGAGGACCTACGACAGGAGACCTTCATTCGAGTGATCGCAGCAGTCCGACGGGAGGGAGGAGTACGGCAGCCGGAACGCTTCGGCGCCTTCGTTAACTCGATTTGTAACAACGTATTACTGGAGCACTACCGGTCTTCCGCAAAGAGTCAGCCTATGGAGGATTCGCACATGGAGATTCCAGATAAGGTACTCGATTTGGAGGGTATGCTCGTCACCAAGCAGTCTTCGGAGCAGGTTCGCAAGATCCTGGACGGGATGCCGCGGAGGGACCGCGATCTGCTCAGGGCTATCTTCCTGGAAGAAAAGGAGAAAGACGTGGTTTGCAAGGAGTTTGGGGTGGACCGGGACTATTTAAGGGTACTGCTCCACCGAGCCAAGGATAAGTTCAAGGCCCTGTATGAGAAAGGGCAAATCGGGCTGACGCGGCAGGCGACGGGATTGCGGCCCCAGTGAAACGATATTGTGGGCTGGTGCACTATCTACCGGATGGCACAAATGGATCATAACGAAGCAGTGCGGCTTCAGGCCGCTGAAAAGTATGTACTAGGGGAACTTCCGCAGAACCTGCGCGAGGACTATGAGGAGCACTATTTCGAGTGCGCCGAATGCGCGCTGGACCTGAAGGCAGTTGCAACCTTTGTGGACACTAGCCGCGAAGTGTTGCGGGCCGAGCGCGAGAAATCGGCAGAGAAGGCGCCAGTTGCTGCCGGCGGATGGTTGGCGTGGCTCCGGCCGGTGGTTGCAGTGCCTGTGTTTGCGGCCCTTTTGCTTGTTGTTGTGTACCAGAATACAATTACGATTCCGCAGGCGAAGCGGGGGGAAAGCCTCAGCGCTGGTCAAGTTTTTTCGTCTTCGTTTTCTCTGAAGAAGGCTGATACGCTCGGCGGCGAGGAAGCCAAGGCGGGGGACGAAGGGAAGGTCCAAGTCCACGCGAATGAAGGCTTTGCGCTCAAATTTGACTTTACGCCTCGGCAGCGCTTTGACAGTTATGTCGGCCAGATTCGGGACGCATCCGGCCAGTCCGTGCTCCAGGTGAGGATTCCCGGAAGCAGCGCGAATAGGGAAGTGCAAATAGCTGTTGCTGGCGGGGTTGTCCAGCCCGGGAACTACGCCCTAGTTTTGGCAGGCGATCCTGGGGCCAAAGGCCAGATGAGCAAGGAGAATGAAGTTTCCCGACTCTCTTTTACAGTTGAATTCCGTCCCTAGATGAATAAGTATCTTCCCTCAGTATTGACCCTAACTCTTGAGGTGTCCCCATGGCAGCCCCAGCTAAAAGAGTTTTTCACTATCATGCGAGTGCATATGCCTATAGCGGCCAATTCACCAGGCCAGTCCAGCATCTGATCGAAGTGCAAGCCGCAACCGCCCTCCCGACTATCGGAGGCCACGGGAACGCGCGGGTCGATAATTTCCGTTTCAATCATTTTGTCTCCTTCAAGGCGGGCTACACCCATGTCTCAGGCAGTGAACACCGGGAAGGGGACAAGATTTTTCATACCACGCTGGTAACGAGCACTATCGAAGGCTTCAACTTCCTCGATGTGGTGACGGCAGACCGCCTGGTGGCTCGGCTCGCTTCCTACCACGTTTTCGAAGAACCGCAATCTCATTACAGTTTCGTAGGAACCCAATTCGAAAACCTGCGCATCGGCGGCTATCCGGTAGAAGTGGAACTCAATGAGCGCCTCTTTGCACACCTAGGCACGTTTGACAAGGTCAAGAAAGAGTTGGACACGGACAAAGAATTCCGGAAAATGGCGGAGGATCCCTTTCAGACGGGGCAGAAACAAAAGTTGGGTGATGGAACCGAGGAGATTCTTTGCTCGCTCGTGAAGGACATGAAGACGTCTGCACCAGGAGTGAGGCGCGAGGGGCATGCTTTCAGCATCCACCATTTTGGGAGAATCTATTTGGCCGAGACACTGATTGGACACTGCAAGCGTACGCTCACAATGTTGCGGCTGGAACTGGGTTCTCCTGTCGGCGGGAATCACAATGCCGGAGGGGTCGTCGGAAACGGCCAACCCTGGCCGTAGTCTGGCTTTTGCTTTTGGGAGTTGGGCTGACCGGCATTGGCTGCAAGAAAGAGGCATCCTATTCTCCTGAGCAGGCTTACCAAGACTCGTGGCTCAAGCTCAAACGCGGAGACACCGCGGCAGCCTTGCTAGGGACAGATGCCGCGCTGCAGAAGTATTCCTCCCCTGGCTCTGAATGGTACTGGCGCTTTCTTCATCTAAAAGCAGAAATCCTAGTTTGGCAACGCCGAAGCGCCGAAGCGCTACTCCTACTTCGAAACCCGCTTCCATCCAGCTATGCGACAACGGACCTCGCCGTTTGGCGAGGCCTGACCTTGGGAATGGCGAACGCATTCCTGCTCGATTTTGATTCGGCACAACATCATCTCTCCGAAGCTGAGTCACTCGCACGCGCGCAACACCCCGATCTTCTCGGCGAACTCGAATTGAGAAAAGGGACGCTGGCCTTCTACCGCCAGGATTTCGCGGCGGCGGCGGTCGCCTATCAGAATTCGCTTGGCATCGCGCGGGAACAGAAAAACGGCTTTTTGCAGGCGGCGGCCCTCGGAAGCCTGGGTCTGGTGGCAACCAAGATAGAACACTACGACGAATCCATTGACTGGAATCGACAGGCTCTGCAACTTTCTCAATCGCTGGATGCTCAAGTCTCTGTCGCAAAGACATTCGGGAACATGGGATGGGCCTACTATGAGCTGGGAGATTTCGAAAATGCCTTGAATCTCTACGAGCAGGCGATTGCGGCATCAAAAAAAGCCGGACTGAGGGGGCCTCAGGTCGATTGGCAAATCAACGTTGGCAATGTTCACCATAGCAAGGGAGATTTTGCCGCAGCTCGAACGGATTACCAGGAGGCGCTCACTCTTGCGCGGGATTTCGATAACCATATCGCAATCACCGAATGCTATGAGAACCTGGCCGCCCTGGACCTGGAAGCCGGGGAATTGGGTCCGGCCGAGCAGAATGCGCGACGAGCCTCTGCCTTTTTACAAGAGCACAATGAACCCTACCTCCAGCTCTACGCCCATCTGATTGGAGCGCGGATTGAGATAGGCAAAACAAACTACGCCGGAGCGGAGAAACTTCTAACTCAGGTGATCCGTGACCAGCACGGAAGGGCTTCGCAAATATGGGAGGCAGAGGCACGACTAGCCGAGACGTACGTCCACGAGCGGCGTGAGGGAGATGCAGACCTGGAATATCGGACTGCTCTCCAGACCATCGAAAGGGCACGCGTTTCGCTAAAAGAAGAAGGTTTGCGTCTCTCCTTTCTCTCGAGCCCGATCTCCTATTATGGCGACTACATTGATTTCCTAATGTCGCAGGGGCGGCCGAACGAGGCATTAGAAGTTGCCGAGGTAAGCCGGGCGCGCACACTCGCGGACGGGCTGGAGACTCGTGCAAGTTCTTTGAAATTGCCGGTTCCCAATTTTCATCCCCAGGAGGTTGCACAGAGGTTGCGTGCTACCTTGCTCTTTTATTGGATCGGCCAAGATCATTCGTACTTGTGGGTAATTGGACCTTCCAAGACGGCGAATTTCCAGCTGGCGAAATCCTCGGAGATTGAAACGGCCGTTAAGTCCTATGAGAAGGCGGTTCTCGAGATGCATGATGCGCGGGACGCGGGCAGCGCCGAAGGAACAAAGTTGTATTCGATGCTGGTGGAGCCGGCGAAGAAACTGATTCCTGCGGGCTCGCGGGTGATCGTTTTGCCAAGCGAGAGTTTGTATGGGCTAAATTTTGAGACATTGATTGTGCCGGATCCGCAGCCGCATTTCTGGATTGAGGACGTTACGTTGACGACCGGGAACTCGCTTTCTCTGTTGGCTTCGTCGGCCACGCGCGTTGCGCCGAAGGAGAAGAGCCTCTTTCTCGTGGGCGATACGGAGTCGCCTGGCCCGGCGTTTCCGCCGCTGCCGCAAGTGCGAGAGGAAATGAAGCTGGTCGAGAAATACTTTGCGACGTCTCAGACGAGAGTTCTGGAAGGGAAGCAGGCCACGCCCACGGCGTACCTGGGCAGCAACCCGGAGCGATTTTCTTACGTTCACTTTGTCACGCACGGGACGGCGAGCCAGACGCGTCCGTTGGAGTCCGCGGTAATCCTCAGCAAAGAAGGGGACTCGTACAAGCTTTATGCGCGGGACATTGTGAAGCATCATCTGAACGCTAGCCTGGTGACGATTTCCGCTTGCAACGGATCCGGCACGCGCGCGTATTCCGGCGAAGGGCTAGTGGGGCTCTCCTGGGCTTTCCTGCGAGCCGGCGCTCACAATGTCATCGGCGCGCTTTGGGAAGTGAGTGAGGCTTCCACGCCGCAATTGATGGATGCATTTTACGGTGAATTGTTTCAAGACAAGGATCCCGCGACGGCGTTGCGCGATGCCAAGCTCAAGCTGCTGCATTCAGCTGATGCGGACTCCGTGTTTAAGAAGCCGTTTTATTGGGCGCCCTTTCAGCTTTACGCCGGCTCGTAGGCACGAACTGCGGACAGCAGACGCCGCGAGCCAGTCAGAAAACGGGCCAGCGAGAGGACCGTCTTCGCTGAGGCCGCCGCGAGCGGTGCGCGAGTGACGAGATAACAGAATCAGAACCCCCCAGGTGCAAAAATTCGGCACCTGGGGGTTCCCGCAGTGAAGTTCAGTTGCTTCCGGAAGTGCCGGAAACAGCAGAGCCTTTGGGCGACGGCGTGGCGGCTAGTAAGACGGCCGCGGGTGACAGCGGGAGGTTATAAACGGTGTCGGAGGTCTGGATGCGATCGAGGAAGAGTTGATCCCCAACTCGCTGGAACCCGACGTTGGATTTTGCGGAAGGGGTTTTTTCGGTCTCGATGGGATGCACGATCACGCTGGCGTGATGTTCAAAATTGTTGAGGATAAGTCCATCGGCGGGATCATCCGAAACGGGGCGAAGTGTGTACCTTCCCGCAGGAACTGTTTTGTCGCTCGCGACAAACTCGAACGGCAAAGTCACAACGGTTTCGGTACGAGTTTGAGTTTGAGCCTGGGCTGCCAAACCGAGCCCGAGAGCACCAATTAGAGTCAGCAAAAGGCTTGCGCATATCTTCTTCAT
>Ga0210409_10001379_pt1 | contig 32169 bp, 28 predicted proteins | sample IncBWH17MmetaG_FD_161649 | JGI IMG/M metagenome (GOLD analysis project Ga0210409, IMG submission 161649) | Forest soil microbial communities from Barre Woods Harvard Forest LTER site, Petersham, Massachusetts, United States - Inc-BW-H-17-M | ecosystem: Environmental > Terrestrial > Soil >...
CTGTGGACGAAATAAGAGGGGTGACGCCCAAGGACGGCCGCCAATCTCCCCTCGCAGTGCGACGTGAATATCCTAAAACCAGAACCCGGGATATCCCATCATAGAGCCGAATCAGCGAGAGAGCAGTATAGCCAAACCGGGACATTAGGCAAAGCGGAAGGCGACGATCTTTGAAAGAAAATCGATTGTTCCAAGTTGGACCGGCGAGTCGAATCCGAATATCATTTGAATCCGTTGCTTCCAGGCTGAATCAGATGCTCCAAGAGCCGCGAGCGCATCAACCTTGCGAGACGGAAGGGCAAAGCTGTGAGCTCCACGCTGATTTCAGTGCAAGTTGGATTTCCTCGGAAGGCCTTGCGCGACGGTGAAGAAGTCTTGACCGGCATCTTCAAGACTCCCGTAAAGAAGCGCCTTCAGATGCGCGCGCTCAATCTCGAAGGGGACCGGCAAGCCGATCTGTCGGTTCACGGCGGGCAAAACAAGGCTGTTTACGCCTATCCCTCTGAGCATTATCCCTACTGGGAAAAAGAGCTTCCCGGCGTGGAACTTCCGTGGGGATCTTTCGGAGAAAACCTCACGACGTCGGGCCTACTCGAGAGCGCCGTGCATATCGGAGACCGCTTCACAATCGGTACTTCGGAAGTAGTCGTCACGCAGCCGCGTCTTCCCTGCTTCAAGCTGAATCTGAAATTCAATCGCGACGACATGGTCAAGCGCTTACTGGCAAGCCGCCGCACAGGATTTTATCTCCGCGTCCTTCGCGAAGGAGAGGTTGGCGCAGGCGACGAAATGATTCAGGTCCATCGGGATGAGAATCGAGTTTCCGTGTTGGATATCTTACATTTGTACCTTCGCGAATCGGATTCCAGTGAATTGCGCAACCGCGCCCTCCAAGTGGAATACCTCTCTCCCTCCTGGCACAAGGAAATCAGCGAGCAGGTTTGAATTCGACTGCAAGAAATCGACGAGCCGTTGGGGATTCGCATTGCGCGTTGGCTTATTCGTGGCACAAGCTTCAGAGCCAGTGGGCCGACTCCCAAATATTTGTAGGGCACTGAAGCTCGGTCCTCCTAAAAGCGAAAGCTTTCAAATCAGGTCATGTTCGGACGGTTTGTTTCGGAGCGGCATCGAATTACCCGAACCTATCATGCGCTCACTGGGCCGCACCGGCGGCGCCCGCCGCGGCTGCCGGATAAACAGGCAGAGTGACGTGTTCGCCGAAGGTGGCCTTCAAACCCTCGATGGCGCAATTCTCATCACCGCCGCCCGCTCCGCCGCCGACGCCGACGGCGCCGATCATCTGTCCGTCGACAACGATCGGAATGCCGCCCGGGTTCGTGAACAAATTAAAATAGGCAGTAGTGCGGGGAATGCCGGCCGGATTGTTCTTCAGTTGCGCCGCATTGACGGAGGTGGGCTGGCGCGTCTTCAGCGACGTCTGCGCCTTCAACATGGCGGTGTGCATGTTGAGATAGATTTGGCCGTCCATGCGCTCCATGTGCACGAATTCGCCGGCGTTATCGATAACGTAAAGCGACATCGTGCCGCCCTTCGATGCGGCCCAGTCTCGACAGACGCGGCCGATCTTTTTGGCTGCCGCGAGCGAAATCTGATTCCCGTCAAACACGTTGCTTGCACCCTTGCCGCCGACCACGAAATCCGGGGACAAAGCCGTCTTGGGCGGGGCGGCCGCGGCAAATTTTGGAACCGGGGCATTACCCGGATTTGGGTTCTGGCGAGGTGGAAGGTCTTGCACCAGGGGAGCGACGGTCGGCCCGATCACTTCTACCAGCGCCTTGTGCCCGCAAATCTCGTCGCTCCACACTGGGGGGTGCGGCGCGGAACCGCCGACGCCGACGGCGCCGATCATCTGTTTGTTGACAACGATGGGAAGCCCTCCGGAATTTGGGAAGAGTCCGAGCTGAATGAGCTGTAATTCCGCGGTCGGATCCTCGATCACGCGATTCATGCGGTTCTTGCTGGGGTCGCGTCCCAGGAGCGCGGTGCGCGCCTTCATGTCGGCCGTAATGATATTGAGATAGCCCTGGCCGTCCATGCGGTCCATGTAGACATGGTTGCCGAAATTATCAAGCACCATGATACTGATCTGCACGCCCTGGTCGGTGGCAGCCTTCTCGCACACGTTGGCGATGCGCTCCGCAGTGGCCAGATTGATGGTTGTGAAATCCTGAATTTTTTCGGCGGCTTTGCCGCTGACGACGAATTGTTCCGGGACGTTTTGAGCAAACGCGACTCCGCCAAGCGCGATGGCCCCGGCAATTGCCAATCCCACTAAGACGATGATGCGAAGTTTCATTTCGTCCTCCCCTGACTCGTGTCGCGCAGATTCTCCTCGTCTTTGGCGGGCATGTCAATCGGGCCTTGCGCCATTTGGCGAGCCTGAAGGATGCAGGACAATGAGCGCGGTTGCATCAGCTCAATCTTTGACATCATAATAGCGCGCTCGTCTCCAACGATCCGAATTTCAAAGACGCCATCTTACGCGGACCGGTTTGGCCGACGACTGAATTCACGGGATGGGGATTGCGCCGCCATGAGCAAAAGGAAATCGTTCGACGTCGAGGGATTGGGCCACGCCAATCCGATTCCCGCTGTTTCGCGCATCGGAAACATCGTGGCGACGGGCGGCGTATCCGGGACGGACACGAGCACAGGAAAAATTCCGGAGGATGTTACTGCGCAGTGCGCGCGCATGTTCGCGAATTTGCGCGCGATTCTTGCCGCAGCGGGTGCGGCGCCCGAAGACGTGATCCGCGTGACGGTGTGGATCAAACGCCCCGAGATTCGCGCGGAGGTCAACAAAGAATGGCTCGTGATGTTTCCCGATTCCAATTCTCGCCCGGCGCGTCACACGATGTTTTATGACCACTTCGCAGGCACGATGGTTGTTCAGTGCGAGGCCTGGGCTGTGATCGGCGGGTCCTAGTAGCACAGGCACTCTTGCCTGTGCGGTTTTGCGAGTCGACGAAAGTATCCAAATCTGTGAAAGCAGAGAAAACCGCACAGGCAAGAGTGCCTGTGCTACATGAAGGTTAAGAGAGCCATTCGCAAATGAAACTTCGACTCAGCATCGGAATGGCATCGAATCCGAGGACATGGCCTATTCTCGACGGCCTGGTGTCTGCCGACGGAATCGAACTGGTTCCCAGCGTGGTCCATCCCTCCGAACTTTTCTGGAGGCAATTGCGGTTCGGAGATTTTGACGTTTCCGAGATGTCGTTTTCCTCCCTGATGATGGCCAGGGCCAATGGCGACGAGCGTTGGGTGGGCCTTCCTGTATTTACGACCAGAAGATTTTTTCACTCGGAAATGTTGGTGCGGCGCGATTCGGGTATTCAAACCCCCGCGGACCTGAAGGGCCGGCGCGTGGGCGTTCCCGAATACCAGCAGACGGCGGCCCTTTGGACCAGAGGAATTCTGCAGCATGAATTCGGCGTAGCTCCGGAGGAGATGGAATTCTGGATGGAACGCCTGCCTTCCCATAGCCATCGCGGAGCGATGGGATTCACTTCGCCGCCGGGCGTGACGATTCGCCAGATTCCGCCGGAGAAAAATATCGGCACGATGATGCTCTCGGGCGAACTCGATGCGACGCTTTTCTACCTGGTGAATCCCAACATGATTGACCGCAGCACCGCCGATCTCTGGCATCACCCGGACATCAAGCCGATGTTTCCGGACGCCCTGGCCGAGGGAATCCGATATTTCCGCAAGACCGGCATTTATCCGATCAACCACGGGATGGTGATCAAGCGCGAAATCGTGGAAGAGCATCCGTGGACGGTGTTGAATCTCTTCAAGGCGTTCAAGTTGGCGAACGAAGTCGCCAACGAGCAGCGGCTCGAGCACGCGAGCTATCATTTCAGGGCGGGCCTGATCTCCAGGGAAGCCAATGAGGCGTTGGCGAAACCGGTCGTCACACATGGGATCAAAGCGAATCGTCTCGTGCTCGAAACAGCCGCGCAATATTCTTTCGAGCAGGGACTGACGCCGCGGCTTGTGAAGCTTGAAGAAGTTTTCGCCGCGAACGCAATGGATGAATAAGGGCGAGGCGACGCGTAGTTTTGTGTAGCGCCCGCCTTCATGCTGGCACCTGCGTGAAACTGGAATGCCCGTCTGAAGGTGGACGCTACAGAAATACGTCGAGCGCGTCAGCAGGCAACCTGGCCGAGCGATCCTAAGCCAAGAAAAAAATCTTAGAAAGCGGACATTTCGTGCGTTAACGGCATCCGATTACCCATGGGTGCCGTGGAGCGCGCACCCGTGTTATCCTCGCGTCAGGAACCGGCGATGCGAATCATAAAGGCTTGGTGGCTGCTGGGATGCGCGTTTGCTCTCGTAGGCGTGGCCTATGCCTACCAGGCGCCGTTCCGCGAATATCCTTCGGTCGAGTACGGCGTCCAACCGCTTCCGCCCGACTATCAGGAAAAAACGGAGTTTGCGTTTGCGCGGCTAATGTACCCGTCCGGCTGGAATGATGGCTACCGCGGCCGCTTCGATGGCGACTGGCGTCAGGGGCTAACTCTTTGGACGCAGGATTATCCGCCGGCGGACCGGGCATTCTCACAAGCGGTGCGCCGCTTGACGCGCATCCACACGCGGTCCGTCGAAGAGTGTGTGAATCTCGACAACGGCGACGAGGTCTACAACTGGCCGTTCCTTTATGCCGTGCAAGTCGGCGAATGGGGGCCGACCGATCAACAGATGCTGAAGCTGCGAGATTATCTGCTGCGCGGGGGATTTTTCATGGCCGACGATTTCCACGGGACAACCGAGTGGCAGGTGTTTGAGGAACGCATCAAGAAGGCTTTTCCGGATCGTCCCATCGTGGACATTCCAAACAACGACCCGATTTTTCACACCATGTTCGACCTGGACGACCGCTACCGGATCACGGGCGCCGAGCACCTCCGCACGGGCTACAAACTTGACGGCAAGGAAGCGCACTGGATGGGGATTTACGACGACCATGGGCGCGTTATGGTGGCGATTTCGTTCAATTCCGATATCGGAGATTCGTGGGAATGGTCGAACGTGCCGGGGTATCCGCAGAAATTCTCCGACTTGGGGATGCGCCTTGGCGTGAATTATGTGATTTACGCGATGACGCACTGAAAAGTAGGACAGGCTTCCAGCCTGTCTGGTTTCTTCCTGTCAATATTAAAGCCAAAACCGACAGGCTGGAAGCCTGTCCTACTCACTGCACCGTAATATTTACCGTGGCTGTGGTTCTTCCAAAAGCATTTGTGGCGTACAGCGTGTACGTCGTGGACTGGCTTGGCGAGACCACCGTGCTCGTGCCACGCACGGCGCCGATGTCCGGCGAAACGATCAAGTAGGACGCGCCGGAAACACTCCAGCTCAAGGTAACGGGCGTGCCTGCCGAAACCGATTGCGAACTTGCGGTGAAACTTGTGATCGCGGGGCTTGCGCCCGCGGGAACATTCGCAGCCGTGTAAATAGGATTCATCGTGATGACGTCGAAATCCCCCGCGGTGACGCTGCCCAAGTTGTGCAGGTCGCCGTTGTTCCAGCTATTGTCCGGCGCGCCGCTGATGTACATCGAAGAGCCATTGTCGGCCATGATCATTCCATATTTCTTGAGCGCCGTGAGAATCACCTGGTTGGCCGCGGAAAACGAGGAAATGTCGAAACTCGCCTTGAGCCGCAGGCGCATGCCCATCGGGGCGGCGAGCGCGTTCGAGGAATTTGCGGCCCAGTGCGACGCAGGGGGAATGAACGCCGCGCGGCTCGATTGCAGTGTGAATCGCAACGCGTGATTGATTTTGCCGGCGGCAACTTCATCGTAACGCGCCAGGCCCGGGAAAATCGGCAGGCCGGCAGCGTCAGCCGAAGTCCAAGTGTACGGACGTTGCTCGTCGGCGGTGAGATCCCACACGGCGGCCGATCCCGCATTCCAGCTCGCGGCATTCGGATAGGAGCTGTACAGCTCGTACAGCCAGCAATTGTTGTTGTCTAGCACGAGGACGTGCCGGTCCCCACTGCCCGGAGCCGGATAACCCTCGATCAGGGCGGTCACGGGAATCGGCATCGGTCCGGGATCGCTCTCGTCGCCGTATGCTGTAAAAACGATGGGCACGGGCCCTTGCTGCGAACCTACAACTAAATACGGGATGCCCATGCTCTGCCCGTTGTAGAGGCCCGAGCCGAAATCCGGATGGAGGCCGATTCCGGAGCCAATGAAATTGATGATCGCACTGGAATTCGAGTCCACTGGAGCGGAGGAGATGTCCTGATTCCAGAGATTGTCCGCGGGAAACGGCACGAATCCGTTCAGGCTGGCGCTCTGGCCGAGGCTCATTCCGCTGCAGCTTGGGGGCGGATTTCCGCCGCTCGTCGAAGTCACCTGCAAATTCTGGGAAGCGGAAGTCGCGCTACCGGGATTGGGATTCATTACTGCGACGGAAAATGTTCCTGCCGAAGCTTCGGTGCCGGCCGCCGTGAGCTGCGTGGGCGACACAAAAGACGTTGCCAGCGGCGAGCCTGCGAGGAGCACTTGCGCGCCGCTGACAAATCCCGTGCCGTTTATCGTAATCGCGAACGCACCGGCGGGAACGGATGCGGGCGCGATGCCGGAGAGTGCCGGCACAGGATTCTGTAGTGTGATGGCGCTGCTTCCCGTCGCGGCGGAGTCGGCCGAACTCACGGCCCGCACGGTCACAGTGTTTGAGCCGGGCACCGCGCTCGGCGCAGTGTAAACGCCCGACGAGCTAATCGTGCCCGCAGCAGCGCTGCCGCCCGCCACGCCGTTCACCTGCCAGGTTACGGAAGCGTTTGATGAACCTTTAACGGTGGCGTTGAAGGATTGTGTCGCGCCAGCCCGCACATTGGCGCTCGGCGGAGAAACGGTTACCGTCACGCTCGAACCCGAAGGAGGCGCGCCCGAATTGGCCGGCGACGAACTTCTCGTCGCGCCCGTGCATCCGGCAAGCGCTGCAGCGGCCGCCAGAAACTGAAAAAGCAGCAAGTGCCGCAAGGCGAACTTCTTCATTTTGTTCATAAGAATGCAACCTGAAAGCACGGCGCAAGAACCCCGGATTGCCTGTATTGCACTATGCCTCTGCGTGGGCAGCGCAACTACTGTGCGGAAGGACAAAATCAGACACGGGACGCCTGAGCAGGCTGGGGATGTGTCGAATAATTTGGGATCTGCATCTGGCCTCCGTGGCAGCCTGTCACGCGCAGCATCCTCAGTTTAAAGTGCGTAAATGCTGTAATACCAGTTTATGATCGATCATAATGTTGACATACTTCTTCTCTATCGATAGAATCCAAACAGGGTAAGCGTATGAAAACTGTCAGGGTTTCTCCGAAATTTCAGGTGGTCATTCCGAAAGAGCTGCGCGAGCGGCTGAAACTTCGTCCTGGGCAAGACCTCGCGATCTACGAAATGGATGGGCAGATTCGCCTCGAGATATCGCACAAACCAAAGAGTCTTCGTGGCCTGGCGCGAGGCCTACAGTGGAAAGAAAGCGACCGCGATCATGCCGAAAGGCTCTGAGCTTTTCCTGGTGGATTCGTCCGGCTGGATCGAGTTCCTGGGAGACGGGCCGCTGGCAGCTAAGTTTGCTCCCTATTTCGAGCGGGAGGAGCGGCTGGTTGTGCCCGGGGTTGTGCTCTACGAAGTTTACAAGAAATTGCTTTCCGTGGCTGGTTCGACGGCCGCCGACAGGTTTCTTTCGGCCGCATTGCGAGCCCGCGTCGTGCCAATCGATGAACGTCTGGCCCTGCTCGCGGCGCGGATCAGCCTGGAGCGCCGCCTGGCCATGGCCGACTCGATGATTTACGCAACCGCACTAGCGGTTGGGGCGCACGTCGTCACATCCGACGCGCATTTTCAAGGCTTGCCCGCAGTGACAGTCTTTTGAGCTGGGTCAAGACCGTCTTCTTCACGAAAGTGCGCCCCGGCTAAAATTACTTTCCAACGACGAGGACGACGAAAGTATCCGGCAGAACCTTATCGTGGGTCGCGCCGTGGCCGTGCCTGGCCGTGATGACAAGCACATTGTGCGTTTTCGAGTCCACCGTCATCGTCCGGGCGCCCGACTGCGTATCAATTTCTTCCAGCACCTTGAAGCTGTCCGGCGAATCCTCGTGAATGATGGTAAGCGTCCCCGCACCCCCGGCTGACGCGAAAGCGTTCCCAGACTCCGGGTCGAACCCAGCGCCGTCCGTGCCCGCGCCGGTGCGCAGCGCGGCAACCACTTTTCCGGTGTCTGCATTCATGATGATCATTTTCTGGTTATCACAGGCAGAAAACAGGCGGCGATTCTTGCGGTCGATCGCTAGCCCCGAAGGTCCCGTGCCCGGCGCCAGCGGCCAGCGATGGGTCACTTTCATCGTCTCCGCATCGACTTCAGCGATCTGATCCTTGTCCGTGAGATTAACATATACCTTGCCCTTGCCGTCGGAGACGGCGGCCTCCGGCTGGCCTCCAAGCACTACTGTCCCGGCGAGTGTGCCATCCTTGGCGTTGATCGCCGTGGCGTTGGCGCTCGAACTGTTCATGACGAACACGCGCTTGGTGACCGGCTCGTAGGTGAAGGAATCAGGATCCTTGCCCGCCTTGACTGTCCCGATTTTCGCCAAGGTTTTGAGATCGACGATAACTACCGTGCCGGCATCGCCATTCATCGCGTAGCCTCGACCGAATTCGGGAACAGGAATCAGGCCGGAAGTACCCTCCAGGCCCGTCACTTTGCCGACCACCATGCCGGAATCGACGTTGACCACGTCGATATGATTTTCCCGGCCGATGTAGGCAAGCCGCGCATCGGCGTCCATCGTGATGTAGTCCCAACCTTCCGTGCCTCCCGTCGTGATTTTTTTCACGATATGGTAGCCGGAGGAATCAGGACTTGCCGGCAAGGCCCGCGCGAATCCGGCCAGCAAAAGAATAACTGCGAGGCTCAAAGTCGTGCCCGAAATAACTGCCATATTTCTGTGACGCATGATGATCCATCCTCCCTTGTTAAAATGACATCAACCGAAAATTGTGCTTTCTTCGACTAATCCGGGAATTCAGAATTCTAATCGTTTGCGGCGCTTTGTTCCGTAATTCTCAACGAGCATAAAGTGGACGACAGAACCGATGCTTTCAAAGAGACGCCTCATTCGTCCACTGTTTCATAGACCCACATTTCCGCCGCCTGATTTCCGTGAGATGGAACCGCAAGGTAGAGGTCGTTGTGTTTCCCCACCGTTTCGGTGGAATAGAAGCTGACCCGCGCTCCGACGGCCGTGGGAATTTTGTCAATGGCCTGGTAATGGTCGGCATCGATTTGTTGGAAGACGTAAATAAAACCTTCCCCGCCGGGGACGTAAATGCGTTTGCGATCGGGATCGAACCAAAGGTCATCCGTGTCAAAGGCGCTCGGCAGGCTGGCCACGACCTTTCCCGAATCCATGTTGTAGACCAGCAGCCGCCCAGGACGCCGCGCGCCAATAAACATGCGGCGGTGAGGTTCATCGAGCGCCATCGGGAAATTCGTGCCTGCTTCGGTCAGCTTCCACTTCGCAACCTCGTGCGTCTTCCGATTAATCACCGCAATCTGGTTGATCGATTGGAGATTGACGAAGATGCGGGGCCCGGAAGTCTCCAGCTGGAACGATTCTGGATGGGCGCCGACTTCGAAGTCCTCGGCGACGCGTTCGTTCTTGGTTACGTCGATGGAGCCGAGAGCCCCGTCACCGTAGCCGACGTAAACGCGACGGGAAGCGGCGTCGTAGCGCAACTGATCGGAATCGCTGGGAAAGTTTATTGTCTTAATCAGTTTGTACGACTCTGCGTCGTAGATTTTGCATCGGCCCTCCCCGGCGCTGGAGACGACGATCTGGTTTGACTCAGGAACATAGGCCACGCCCTGCGGTTCGTCCAGCCCCTCAATGCTATGGACTCGCTTGGACCGGCGGAGGTCAATCACCTCCACTGTGTCATTGCCATACACGGTAGCAAATAGTTTTGCTCCCTTGGGGTCCAGGGCCATGTGGTCAAACCGGCCCTCAACCCCTGGCAAGGGGATCGTTCGTACCAGAAGGAGTGGGGGGACTGCCCGCGGAGGAAAAGACTGCTGAGCGAGCACGGTCGTCGTCAGGATCGCAATCACCGCAACGGCCACGCAAGTACTGCAAACTCTTTTCATATTTCCTCCCGCTCACCTGTCACGGCGTCCGCTAGTCCGTCTTCAATCCTGTATGGTGTAAATCCTTACCTCGGCGTTCGTGTTGGCGCCGGCGGAAACCGCCAGGAAAAAACGGTCGAAACCTTTCCCCTGCCTTCCAAAATATCCAGCCGTGCCCGCGCCAACAACGGTGGGAATCTTGGAAATCACATTATAGTGATCGGGATCGGTCTGTTGATAAACCCAAATGGAACCCGCTCGTCCCGGCACGAAGACTCTTTTTTTCTCGGCGCTGTAATACAGATCGTCCGTGTCCTGAACGGTCGGGACGGAGGCGACCATTTTGCCCGTGCCGGTGTCAAACACGGAGAGCGTGGCCGGTTCCCGTGTGCCCACAATGACGCGGTGATTGGCTTCATCGAGAGCCATTGGAAAGTTCTGGCCCACAGTCAATGGCCAGCGCGTAAGTTCCTTCGTGGTGCGGTTGATCACCACAATCTGTTTCAAATCGGGGACATTCACGTAGATGTTCGGGCCGTTCTTTTCCAGTTGGAACGATTCCGGCTCGCCGCCGAGTTTATAAACTTCGTCGAGACGCTTGTTGCTCATCGCGTCCACCGCGGCGATCGCGGAGTTTTTTTCGTCGTCGCCGCAGCCGACGTAGACCCGTTTGTTCGCCGCGTCGTACCGCAGGTTGTCGGCGCCTCCGTCAAAATCCAGAGTGGAGATGAGCTTATACGAGTCGCCGTCGTAGATGTAGAGCTTGCCTTTCTCGCTGGCTACAAACAGTTTGTTGGCCTCCGGAGAAAAGGCCACGCCTTGCGGGTTCGGCACGCCGGTGATTTGGTGGGAGCGGGTTCCTTGAAATAGATCGATGACCTCCACAGAATTGTTGCCCAGCCCTGAAACAAATACTTTGCCTTTGCCCGAAGCAAAATGATCGAAACGTCCCTTCACGCCCTCGAGTGGGACGGTAGCGGTCAAGATCAGCGGCGGGGTGACCTCGGCGGCGGGCGGCGCGCTCGCGGGGGCAGTCGTTTGGTTGACCTGACATGCCGTTAAAGTAACAACGATTGTCAGCAAGAAACCGATGCGGCAATATTTTCTCACGCTCTCCTCCCGCGCGGGGCGAATCCAACGAAGGGTTGGCCGATCAAAAAATGCAAACAATCAAAAGATAATGGAGACCCACCGCTGCTCGGCTTGCTTATGTACTCCCGCTTCGACCTAAACGCAAGGAATTGTTAACCGGTTACGCTCCAGGTTGACTTGAGTTTGAAGAAGCATGCAGGATTCGTCTGCGGTGACCCAGTCGCCGGGGCAGCGTTTGCCGGGATTCAGGTCAATTTACAGAAGTCACTGCCTCTGGAGTGTAAAGCACGAGGGAGCAACCGGTCAGGGAAGAACAAGAAAGGATGCAGCGTCGCACGACATGCGCCTTACTCCCGTCGGGATACGAAATCGGGAAAATGGCAGTTCGAATGAACTTTCCAGCGCCTTCGAGCTTGTCCGATCCCTTAATAAATTTCGCATCTTCCAGTTTCGCTCCGGGGCCAAAGAGCAAAAAGAAATCCGCGTTCGCTGAGCCCTGGAAGAACCGGCTTAATTTTACATTCCGCATTTGGCTCAGTTCATCGCCTGATGGGTCTCCTCGATGCAAATCGAATCCCGTGGAAAGATTGGCGCCGGGCACCAAATGGGACAAATGAGCCTGGATCTGCGCTGGATCTCCACTTAGCCCGTTAACGCTGTTCGCCCGGATTGCGAGCCGGTACATGTGAATCGCATCCATCCGCCGCTGTTTCAGCTCGTACAATTGCCCGAGATGGTCCGCGGCAATGCCTTGCTGGGACAGCATCCACGAGGCCCGAAGATATTTCTCCGCTTCGTCCAAATGACCCAGACGGAAATGAACCCAGCCGAGTGTGTCCCAAAACGACGCGATCCTCTGCGTCGAATGTAAATTCTCGTCCGTAAGGCTGGAGAGACGTATTTCATCCGAAGCTTCTTCTTCCGTCTGCACGGCCTTTTCCGCGTACTCGAGCGCTTCAGTGAGTTTTATGTTCGCATCGGCAAGTTCGTACGCGATATTGTTGAGAGACGTCGGGCCGGAGTCGATTTTCAGAAGTTGTTGCAGGGTCGCGTAGCCCTTATCCGCTTCTCCGGATTTCAAGTAGGAGATGCCCAACCGTGTTAGTGGCCCGACGGCCGATGGATTGAGTTTGACCTCGACCTCCAACATTTTAACAGCTTCGGCATACCGTTTGTCCACGTAGAATAGCTCGCCCAGATTTCTGATTGCATTGCGATCCTCCGGAGCTACCTTGAGCAGAGCCTGCCACACCTGGATCGCATCCTCTACCTTGCGTTGGGACATTAGCGCAGTGGCTAAAAGCTGATAGGAGACGGGCTGGTTGGGATCAGAATCAATCGCTTTGTGGAACGCGTCGAGTCCAGCGTCAGTCTTGGATAAGGCCATATATAATGACCCCAGAGTGACCCATCCGCGAGTAAATTTTGGGTCGGCCGCGACGGCTTGCTTCAGTGCGTCCACTGCTGCCGGCTGATCGGGGCCCATAGAGTTCAAGGCCTCTTTTTCAAGCTTCTGGGCTTCGGCGTTGCTGCTGTCAGGGAGTGTGCGGAGCGCGGCGAATAGACTTGTGTTGGCCGGGTCCTGCACGCTGGGCGCGCGGGGCGCTGAGGACGAAGTGAGAACCACGTAGCGATTGACATCATCTCCAAGGTTTTTCGTGAACTTCTTATAGTCTTCTCTCTCGGCGTCCGGCACCTGGTTCACTTTAATTTGCAATTCGCGATGCGAGATTAGAACGCCGCGGTCCTGGCGGTACGTGGCGCGATATTCCGCGTATTCCCGCACCAGGACTACATCGCTCGGAAGCTCAGGAGAATAGCCTTTCGGTAACTCTACTTTTGAATCGGAGACCAACTCCAAAACCGGACCGAGCCAGATGGGATCCTTGGCATGGGCTTCTTCCTCGCTTACTTGGGGCAGCGAGAACGGCAGTCCGGGGACTGTAATTTGATGCGTGCTCCAATCCGGATAATCCTTGCGATTGTAGGTGTAGGAAAAATGGAACGGCGCGGCTGTGTTTTCGGGCGCACTGGCGGTCGCTTCACTAACGGTCCCCGCAAAACCCAAGCTGTAGGACACTTGCTGAACCAGGTCCTTCCACTGGGGTTGCGGAACCTGACGGAAAGCGGTCCGAAGCAGGATTTCCGAATCGCCACGGGAGGTGTAGTCCATCTTTGACTCCAGCGTGCCGTCTTCGTTGAGCTTGCCGTCGATGGTAAACGTGTTGATGCTAGGGAACGGCAAATTTGCGGGAGTGGTCACCAGCATCGCCGGCTTGTCGCCGGGCATGACGAGCGCTTGTTTGTCGCGAAGCTGGGGCAAAAGATACCCGAACGGTCCGACTTCCGCGGTAGTGTCTAACCACAGAAAGCCCTGTCCTTGAGGGACCACGCTAATCACGTGATCGAATTGCGCCGGCGAAGGCACATCCGCGTCAAGTTTGTGGCTTGAGCTGATGAGAGCCGGATAGGCGGTAACGCCTGCAGCTTGCAGTAGTGATGCGAAAAGAGTGTGCTTATCCTTGCAATCACCATACTGATTGCTGAGCACATCGTCCGCGGAATGGGGCTGGTAGCGCCCGATTCCGAAGGCAATACCGATGTAGCGGAATTTGGTGCTGACGAAATCGTAGACAGCGTGCAGGGCAGCGGCAGGGTCGGTCGCGCCCTTCGTGAGATCAGCGGATTTGGCTCGAACGTCCGGCGTGGGCTGGACTCGTTCCTGCTGCAAGGCCCAGTACCACTTCCCCACCTCTTCCCAGCTTTGGAAACTGCTAATTTGCACGTCGGGCTGAGACGATCGGCCAAGGTTGGCATCGAGCGTCTTGCTGACCTCGTTTTCCTTGGAATGGTCTTCCAGATTGGATGTTTTCCAGGTGTAGATCCGCCGGCCCTGCGCTTCGGTGACGGCAGGTTTAACCGACAAACTCTTCATTTTGATGGGGCGGTCCCGGGGAACACTGACTCGCACTTGTTCATCCAAGGCGATGGCCTCGTGCTCGAAGTTGTAGTCGTACCAGAATTGCCCTGGCGCCAGTGGCTTGGTGGTGCGCCAGCGAACCAGGTATTCAAGCGTGTCGCCGGGACTGAGTCCTTTCACGGCAGCATGTTTTTCCCTCAGGTCGCTATAAAATGGGGCTTCGCGCGTGATACCGGCGTCCAGATCCTGAATATTGTCCGTCGGGGTCACCACGACGGACCCATCCGGTTTGCGCACTCGCAAATATTCCACTTCGATCGTCTGCGTTGCGCCTTGATACGTGAACGTCAGCAAGCCATATCGCTTTACTCCCGCATCGGACTGGATGCGCGCTCTAAGCATGAGCTCCTGAGTAGACGTGCCGTCGTTTTCAAAGTCGGCCTTGATGGAAATGAGTTCACCTACGGCTGCTTCCTTGGAATAGTCGCCAACCGGCGGGGCCGCGCCAGACGGAGTTTGGCCCGGGGCCGATAATCCCCATAGGGTAACGACCGCAAACAGTACGAAGGAACAGACCCTCGGTGGCATAGCTAGCCTATGTAACGCGTGAACGGAATAAATGCAAGATAATTTACTCCTCACTTAATGCCGTCAACGAGATTGGGGAGTGGCCGGAAGACCCTGATCGCAATCGACGCTATCGAAATTCCCACCGGGATAAATCAGTGTTCATTCATTGACTTAGGTTTGGCGATGCTTGTAGGATGCGTTCCTCGTCGGATCGTCGATGTTTGGAGGAAATTTCAATGTCCCACATTCGTTTTTCGGTTTTGGCTGTTGCTGCGTTCGTCCTTGTGAGCGCGTTCTCGATGTCCGCGCTGTCTCAGGATCTGCTCACCCAAAAAGTGATCTCGATAGAAATGGCGCAAACCATGGCGCAAGCAACTATCGCGCAATGCCGCGCCAATGGTTATCGCGTGAGCGTAACAATTCTCGACAACAGCGGCCTGCTTAAGGCCTTTCTCCGTGACGACGGATCCGGCGCGGGCACGCCCGATCTTAGCCGGAGCAAGGCTTATACGGCGCTGTTTTTCCGGAGGACGTCGGGTGAAACCGCCAAGCTCTTTGGGGCGATGACGCCTCCGCCGAACGTGGCAGGCACCGTAATGATGCAGGGCGGCGTTCCGATCAAGGCGGGGACAGAAACGATTGGCGCGATCGGCGTCAGCGGCGCTCCCGGCGGCGATAAGGACGAAGCCTGCGCGGATGCCGGCATCGCGAAAGTAGCCGACAAACTGAAGTAGGACGTCTTTCGCCTCGCACTATTGGAATGACAATTTCTGGCCGGCCTCAGCGGCGAGCGGTTCCCGCAGCGATGGGATCCGCCTTTCCGCCAGGGCCATGCCGCCGAACAGCAACGCGACGTAGAACGCATCACCCGCCAGCGTATTCCAGAATAATGGCAGGCCTGCAATGTAACACTCTGCCAGGCCGTCCACATTTTTCGGATAGTTCCCAATCGATGACACCCACAACGCGAAATTGGTGATCAGGAAAAATTGAATTGCCCCGGCCACCGTGGCAACGCCAACACGCGACACGGACTTCTCGCGGCGTAGCCAGAACCCAATCGCAACACTCACGAGAAAACTTGCGTACACGTAGGGAACCAAGCGGTGAAAGCCGGTAAAAGCATCTCCCACAACGAGCGAGAGAAGCGGGAGGGCAATTGCTGTCCGCTTGGTTGAAAAATAGGCCCCGCCAAACAGTGCCAGAGCGCCGATTGGCGTGAAGTTCATCGGATGTGGGACGATGCGAAGCACTGCCGCGCCAAGGACTACGCCAGCGAACAACGCCCCGCGAGGATGAATCCAGTTTCCATTTTCTTTTTTCGATTCCAAGGTCGTCTCCTTTCAATCCGGCAGCAGATCGCAGAAGCAAAAACCGTCACGCAACACTTTTTCACCAACGCGAAATGCGATGGGCCTCTTAAATACTGGGCCATCGAATACGAATGTGTGGAATTCGCCGTTCTCGCCGCAGGGGTCCACGCCGGGCGGCAAATCGGCGAAGAAATTCGCGTCTAGCTCGCGGCCAGCAAACGAGGCGTCGAGGACGCGAGGATCGACGCAGACAGTAAGCGCGCGGAAACCCTGCCGGACAAATTCGCGCGCCAGTTCACGCGTGTCGCGCTTCCAGATCGGAAACAGCGCCTGCATGCCGATCTTGGCGAGATTGTTTTCGCGGTAGGCGCGCAGGTCTTCGAGGAAAATATCGCCGAACGCCACCCGGCGCACGCCGCGCGCGAAATGTTTTGCGAGCGCTTCTTTCATGCGCTCTTCATAGGTTTCGTTGACGCATTGCGGAGGAATCAGGACCGCGTGAAGCGGCAGGCCGAGCGATTCAGCCTGCCGTTCCAGCAGCGCGCGGCGCACTCCGTGCATGCTAATGCGATCGTATTGCTCTGTGATGGTCGTGAGCAGAGCCGTGATGCGGCAGTCGCCTGCCGCACCCAACGCATGCAACGCCATGGCGCTGTCTTTTCCGCCGCTCCAGCAGAAAAGCACGTCTTCCGGCACGCGAGCCTCACTCATGGCGCGTCGTGTATTTCACGCCAATGCGAAACTCGCGGCCAAGCGCGGGAAAGCCATATACCTCCGAATATCGCTTGTTGGCGAGATTGGCGATGCGGCCGTAGACGCTGAAGCCGCGCGCAATGTTGTATGTCGCCGCGAGATTGATTAGCGCGTAACCCGCGTCGATGGCTTGCCCAGGATAGTTGTAGTCGAAGCGCTGCCCGGTAAAATATCCGGAGACATTCCAGTTCATCCGCCAATAGTTTGCGTTGAGCATGAGATTTCCGGAATTTAGCGGCCGGCGCAGCAAGCGGCTGCCGATCAGGTAATTGGGATCAATATTGACGATGTCGGTAGGCGCGGTGAGCGTGCGGGTTGCGTCGTACGTGTAGTTTGCGGTTGCGCTGAGCCATTTCGTAATGCGCGCTTCGCCGGAAAAGTTTCCGCCGCGCGCGACAGCCAGGTCCGTGTTGAAAAAAGTGCCCGCGACAAAAGGATTGCCCTGGGGATTTCCAATGATTCCCAGACACGCGGCCGAAGGCGCGCCGTAAAGAAAGCTGATGATGTTGTGAAAGCGACTGTCGAAATAGTCTGCGCTGAAGTGTACGCGGTCCGAAGCCAGCTTTTGCTCGAAGCCGGCATGTAACGTGCGGCTCTGTTCGGGAAGCAGATTGGGGTTGCCGGGAAAGCAGGGATCGGTGCCGTACGACTGGTCAAACCTGGGTTCCACGATTCCCTGTCCGTAGGACGCGCGCAAGCGCGTGTCACCCAGCGCGCCCTGAGCGATGCGCAGGGCGTAGGACGCGCCTGCGCGCGGCATGACCCGCGTGCCGTAATAAGCGTTGTCTTCGGCGCGCGCCCCGGCGCTCAGCGTAAGTCTGGCAATCGGCTGCCACCGTACATCCAGGAAACCTGCTTGATTATTCCGACGTGCGTGAGTTTCCGCCAAGCTGGCCCCTCCCTGCGCTGCGGTGCTGACAAATCCATTTTCGATTTCGTACTCGTATCCGGGAGTGACTTCGAATCCTTTGAGCAGATAAGTGGACTGTCCGGCGAAGCTGGCGGTGTTAAATTGATAGAATGTTGAAAAAGGAGGATCGTAATTGAATTCGCGGAAATAAAGTTCGTCACCGCTCAACTGGTGATGCCAGTGCGAGCCCGTTGCAAAATCCGCGTGCAAGCCGGCATCGAAATTTTGCAAAGCAACGCTGTTTGCGGGGTTCGGTGGGAAGAGCAGCGTCTGCCCGGGCGTGCCTGCCTCGCTGTCGTTATCGCGCAGGGCAAGGCCTATCCTCCCGGTATCGGAAAGGCGCCAGCCGAAATTCCCGGAAAGAGTACGGTTACGGAATGCGTCGTTGATACCCTGACCTCCGGTTTCGAGATCGGAAACCGCGGCGGAATAATCGAATCGTCCCAGCAGCCCGGAAAGCTCCGCGCCGCCGTGGCCCGTAGCAAAGTTGCCGCCATCGGCGAACGCCGTGAACACCGGAATGCGCGTGGTGCCACGATGCGTGAAAATTTGAATCACACCGACCATCGCGTCCGAACCGTAGAGGGCGCTCTCCGCTCCGTGCACGACCTCAATTTTGTCGACGTTGTCGAGCGTGAAGTTGGACAAATCGATGAGACCTCCCGGAATATTCGCCGGCACGCCATCCACCAGCACCTTCGTGTAATTTGAGTTGCCGCCATCGAGGAACAGCGCCGCTGACCCGCCCTCCGGCCCCGTGCGCCCGAGGCTGAAGCCCGGCTGAGTCGCCAGCAAATCGGGCAGTGAAGTCGCGATGCGCTGGTCGATCTGTTCGCGCATAAGGATGGTAAGCGGCGCAGGCGAGGAGTTCGCCTCGAGCGGCAGAGCCTGCGCGGTGACAACTACTTTCGAGGAAAGCGGCTCGAGTGCAAGACGAACTTGCACGTCGCGCGCTTCTCCCGCCGCGATCGTAATCTCCTGCTCGGCCGGCGTAAATGAATCTCGCGCAATCGTGACGCGATAGCGCCCCGGCGGCAGCGTCAAACTAAATCGGCCATCACCGCCGGAAACGCCTTGCACTGGCGGACCTGCTGGAGGAACGGATTCGGCGCTGACTTGAACGTCAGCAATCACCGATCCTTGCGGGTCGGTTACGATGCCGGAAATTCTGGCGGTTTGTGTTTGCGCGATGGAATCAGGTGCAATAGACAAGACGGCCAAGAAAGCGGTGATGCTAAGAGAAAACAATACACGGACGGAGAAACGCATGAGGAGCCTCCTCTCCCGGCTCGCGCGGGAGGTAAAGGTTGTCCGCGTGTCCGGGATCGTTTCCGGCTTTCGCGGTTGCGGACTCCGTCGGTCTCCTGGCTCGGCGGAACTTCGCCGCGCGGCCTTCCCGCCCTGCAAAATTCAGGGCAGTGGCTCGCGCGGAATTTCTCCCGCCTTACAGTCGCGCGTCGGCGACGGTCTTGCACCGTCTTCCCGGCACGGAGTCGGCTGTGGATGTGGCGCAGCATTGCGCGTCCCGGCCTGGCCGGGTCTTCGCATCGCTCCGGGTGATTGGTAGCACAGCCACTCCTGGCTGTGCGCCTTTGTTGACTGCTGCTAAAACCGCACAGCCAGGAGTGGCTGTGCTACGTAATGTCCTCTCCCCGGCGAGCGCGCAAATTCACGCGCGGCCTTCCCGCGGGACCTAGTTCAACATCCAGCGGCGCGTCAAACACTTGCTCCAGTAATTCCTTTTGATACACAGCTGCGGGCGGCCCAACGCGCAAACAGCGCCCAAGCTGCAGCAACACAACCTGGTCGGCAAATTCCGCAGCCAGCCCAAGCTCGTGGGTCACGACCACGACCGTGTAGCGGTTTTCCTGCGCGAGCTGGCGCAAGCGTTCGAGCAATTCCACCTGCGCCCCGATGTCCAGGTGCAAAGTGGGCTCGTCCAGCAAAATCAGCCGAGGCTGTTGCGCCAGCGCCCGCGCCAGAATCACGCGCTGTTTTTCGCCGCCGGAAAGCTCGCCGATCGTGCGTTTTGAAAGGTGCTCCGCGCCCACTTGCGCGAGTGCGTTCCGAGCGACCTCGATATCCTCAGGATTCGCAAATCGCAGTGCGCGTCCGTACGGAAATCGGCCCTGCAGTACAAAATCTCCCGCAAGCGCGGGATAGACAATCGGGCTTTCCTGGTGAACGACGGCAATGCGTTGCGCGCGCGTTCTCACGTCCAGCCTGCTGGTTTCCTCGCCGTCCAGCTCCACGCGCCCCGAAAGCGGCGCGATCGTTCCCGTGATCAGCCGCAGCAGCGTCGATTTACCGCTGGCGTTGGGGCCGAGAATGGCGACGATTTCACGCTCGTGCGCCTGGAAGCTGGTCGCGCCCAACGTGAACGTCGGAACGGATTGTTTGCTCGCCGAGTACGCATAGCTCGCCTGTTCGACGTTGAGCCGCACCGCTTGCTCGCGATGTGGCCGCTCCTCGTGCCCGCCGGCCGTTTGCGCGAAAGTGTCCGGCGCGCTCATCGCAGCCCTCGCCGGAGCAAATAGATGAACACAGGTGCTCCGGCCATGGCAGTCATCGCGCCGACCGGCAGTTCCGTGGGAGACACTACCGTGCGCGCAAGCGTGTCCGCCAGAACCATGGCAATCGCGCCGCACAGGGCCGAAGCCGGAATCAGCAGCCGGTAATCCGACCCGAAGATCAGCCGCACCGCGTGCGGTACCAGCAAGCCGACATAACCAATCGCCCCGCTGGCGGATACAGCCAGCGCCGTCAGCAGCGAGGCCGATACATAAACGACGAGTTTCACGCGCGTCACGTCCACGCCCAGATGAATGGCTTCGCGTTCGCCCGTGAGCAGTAAATTTAAGTCCGCGGACGTGCTGTAGATCGCTCCGATGCCCGCGACGAGGCCCACTGTGAAAATCCACTGCATCCCCGACGACACCGGCGTGGAGAGATCCCCCATCAGCCAGTAGGCCATGCCGCGCAGGTCGCGTCCGGTGAGCGTCGTCATCAGAAACAGGATGATCGCGGAAAAAAACGACGCGCAGATAATGCCGCCGAGCAAGAGCGTCGTGCTATCGAGCTGGCCCTCGCGCCGGCCCAGAAAATAAACTCCCGCGATCGTGGCGATGGCCCCGAGAAAAGCGCCCAGGGGCGTCACCAGCGCAAGGCCCGGAGCGATGATCAGAGCAAGGATCGATCCGAGCGCCGCGCCGCTCGAAACACCTAAAACGTAGGGATCGGCCAGCGGGTTGCGCAGCAGGGCCTGAAAACTTGCGCCCGCAACGGAAAGGGCCGCGCCCACCAAAATCCCGAGCAAAATTCGCGGCAAGCGCAAATCAAAAACAATCAGGCGGTACTCGGTCGGCAATTCGTTCGCCCGGCCGATCGCAATCCGTCCGAGATCCAGAATGAGGTCGGTGACCGAAACGGGCACGGCTCCCAGCTTCAGAGCGAGCACCACGCTTGCCAGCAGCAACAGCGCGAGGCCGCCGCACGTCCACAGCAATCGCTTGATGGTCAGCGGGCGCATGCGCAGGCCTCTTCGGCGATCGAATTGGAATTCGCGGAGGAAAGTAGCGCGGGCTTTAGCCTGTGGGGGTTCATGCCTACAAGGACCGGACCCCGCAGCCTGAAGGTCGCCCCACGATCCGCCGAAGGCACAGCGAGCGACGCGAACGCTTCCGGGTGCAATGCGCGCGCGAGGCGCTCGATGGCGTCCACCATCCTCGGGGCGGGACGGTTGATGGCGTCGCTGACGACAACAACGTTCCCATGCTGCATCGCGTCCAGATTTCTCCAGCCGGGGCGCGTGCGCAATTCGTCGATGTCGCGCTGCGTGTCTCCAGCATGCGCGCTCGCGAAAACCAGAACTTCCGGCTGCAGCCGGACAATTTCTTCGAGGCTCACGTGCGGCCACTCGGCCTTCGCTTCCACGACAGAGCTGCCTCCCGCGCGGCGCAACGCGTCCGCGATAAACGTATTGCGCCCGACTGAAGTCAGCGGACTGGTCCACACCACGAAGAGCACGCGCCGCGGTGCGACGCCGGAGAGACGGTGTTCAAGATCCGATAGGCGGCCGCGGAGATCCTCGGCCACCATGGCGGCGGATTTTTCCGCGTCCAAGGCACTTCCAAGATGTTCCACCGAGGAGATCATTTCTTTAACGGAATGAGGGTCCCCTGTCACGTACACGGGCAAGCCGATGCGATCCAGTGCGTTCACTGTTTCGCGCCGGTTAATCGACTTTGTCGCCAGCACCAATTCCGGCTTCAGCGCCACGATCTCTTCCAGATTCGGATTCACAGGCCCGCCCACGTGCGGCTTCTGCGCAGCCTCAGCCGGGTAATCGCAAAAATCGGTGTCCCCCGCCAAATGAGTTCCGCCGCCCAGCGCGAAGACAATTTCGGTCAGGTTCGGCGCAAGCGAGACAACGCGATCCACTTCCTGCGGAATTTGCACGCGCCTGCCCATTTCGTCCGTTAATGTACGCGTCACGCGGGCGCCTTCGTGAGGCGCAACCTGCTCCATGCGCGTTTGCGCAGCTCGTACATCGCCGCAGAAAAGCAGGAAAACGAAGTAAGTAGCAAAGGCACTCCTGCCTGTGCGCTTTTTGCAAGCACCGGGGGAAAAGCGCACAGGCAGGAGTGCCTGTGCTACTTGACCGGCCTCACGCGTTGACCACGTAGAAAGCTCTGCGACGCGGGAATTCTGGAAATTTGGGCCTTCTTCCTTGCGCGCGCTGGAGTTTGATTTGAATTTCATCGTTCTAATTTCCGGAATAAAAAAAGCCCCGCGAGAAACACGAGGCGCCTATAGCCTCACTCTTTCTCGCGAAGAGCGCCGGCTGCAACGGTCCGGGAGGGTGTCCTGACTTTCGGCGTTTCGCCGATCACAGTGGCGGGACCGTGGCCGATTCTCACGGCCTTCCCCGCTTCCCAAACCTGCTAAATGTCGAAAGGCAGTCTAAGGCGAGCGCCAGACACTGTCAACTCTGCCTGCGTGTGCCACCGCAGCTCAACGATCAGAGAAACCTGATGTTATCTTCCCCGACGATTGTGAATACCGACAGAAGATTGGCAATCCCGAGAAGCTCCCGAATCCGTTTGCCGAGGTTCACCAATTCCAAACTGCAGCCCGCCGACCTGGCGGCAACGTACAGGCGAACCAGCGTGCCGAGACCCATGCTGTCCATGAAAGTGAGACCGGTCAAGTCCAGCACGATTCGTTTGTGGTGCGGAATCAGTTCGCTGACTTTGATGTAGAGGGAATTGTTCACGCCCGCCACCAGCCTGCCGCTGCATCGCACAACGGCGGCGTCGGCGGCTCGATCAACGTCAAGCGTAAGGCAACTCGCGGCTGCTTCTTGAGACATCAGGCACTGCCTTGTCGAAACAAATCGAAGATTTGGATTTCGAAGTCGCGCGATTGTCGCATATCGCGGCCGGGAATGAAACGCTGTGACCCGAGCTGATCCAGCATGCTCCAGAGGGCCGAAAAATCAAGTGCGGGAGAAGTCGCGCGCGTCCGGCTCTTGCGTCCAGTGCACATCGTCGATCCACCAGCGGCCATCGGTCCGGATCAAAGTAAAGCGCGCGCGGTAATCTTTGTCGTCGGCGCCATGGAGATAGATTTCCAGCGTGACGCCGGGGCCGCTATACGCCGGCGTTTCCGCGCGCACCACGTCCGCGTGGAACATTCGCCAGTGCGTCACGAACAACTTGTGCCACGTGTCAAAGGAAACTTGCCCGCGGTAGCGCGGCGAAAACATGTCGTAAGCAGGGCGCAATTCGCCGCGATCGAGCGCGCGAAGCTGCGCGCGAACGATTTCCTGAGGCCCGGTGGAAAAAATGCCGAATGGCGCATCGACGCGAACCAGGATCCACGCTGTCAATATAAACGCGGTCAGGGCAAGCGAAAGCAGCAAGAACAAGTTGTGGCGGAAACTGCGCCTGCGCGCCTCCGGATCTCCACTCCAGCTTGCGGCATATCCCAACACGCTGTCATTCCAAGGCACGCTGCGTGCCGAGGAATCTCCCTTTTCTTGAAGCTCCGGCACGGAGAGACTCTCCGCTCCGCTTGGAATAATATCGCGAGGCGCCTTTTCTGAAGGGTCATTGGCGGCATCATCTGACGGTCCGGCCCGGGAAGGCTCGGGCTGCGGGACAATCGCAGCAGTCAGCTCAGACGGAGGTATCGGCTGATGCCCGGCGCGGAGATCGGCGGACGCTTCGGGGGGATTTGGTCCAGGAATGTTTTGCGGATCGTCCATACGGATCTCCCGCGCGGCGGGGAGACGCGTTCAGCGTACCTAACGATTCTTCCATTGTGGCTTGCGTTTTTCAAGCAGCGCGCGCAATCCTTCCCGGGAATCTTCAAGGCGGTAAAGTTCGTTCAAGAAAATGTTCATCGAATTGCGCAGGGCGTCGCGCAGGGACAATCCCATCCCGCCTAGCACCGCTTTCTTGGCCATGCCCAGCACCGCGCCGGATTGCGCCGTGATTTTTCCGATGAGTTCGTTCACCGCGGCTTGCAATTGCGCTTCCGGGACCAGCCGATTCACGAGTCCAAGTTCGCGCGCCCGTTCGGCCGAGATGGCTTCGCCCGTCAGCACGAGTTCAAGAGCCCGCTTCGGGCCGATGATGTGCGGAAACATCGTCGAAGCCAGCGGAGGAAACATTCCGATTGTGATTTCCGGCAGCGCAAATCGCGCGCGCGGTGTGGCCACCACCAAATCCCCGTAAGCAACCAGCTCCGCCCCGCCGCCGAGGGCCGCGCCGTCCACGATGACCAGTACCGGCTGAGGCGCTTCCACCATGGCGATACATGCGGAGTGAAAAGCGTCCAGCATCGAAAACGCGCGCTCGCCGGTGTACTCGCCGATATCCACACCCGCGCAAAAAACTTTTCCGGCGGCGTCCAGAACGATCAACTTCACCGCGCCGTTTTCGGCAACCATCCCGATGCCGTCGGCGAGTTCGCGGAGCATCTGCTCATTCAACAAATTGTGTTCGGGACGTTGCAGCGTGAGGCGCGCCACAGGACCTTCGACCTGTTGACGGATGAATGCAAAGCTCCCCGGCGCGCGTCGTGTGGATTTGGCGAGTACTTGCTCGGTCTGGACTTCCTCTGGCATTTTTTGGCTCCGATTTATGCTAGCACGGGCGACGTTGGCGAGAAGACGGACGTGCGCGATGCGAAGTTAAGAGTTAACAGTTCAAAATGCAGAGTTGAGAGTCGACAATTCAAAGTGTCTAGCCTCCAGTCAATCCGGCAACAGAATTGCTTCCCGGTCTCGAGCTCTTAACTCTTAACTCTCAACTGTCAACTCTCTGCGTGAATCACGGCTCGCGAATCGCCCCTCTTCATGTATCCTATCCCGCATGCATGACCTTGGATATTTTCGTGAGCACCTCGGAGAATTTGAACAGATGGCCGCAAATCGCGGCGTCTCTCTTGATTTCGACAGATTTCGCGCGATCGACCAGGAACGCCGCGAGCGAATTACCGCTGCGGAGCAATTGAAAGCCCAGCGCAATAAAGCAAGCGAGGAAATCCCGCGCAAAAAAAAGGCCGGAGAAGACGTCTCCGCATTGCTGGCGGAAATGAAGCGGGTCTCGGAGGAAATCAAGCGGGCCGACGAGCGCATCGCTGAACTCGACGCGAAGCTCTCCGACTTCATGCTGACCGTGCCCAACCGCCCGCACACATCCGTCCCGGTCGGGCACGACGCCGCCGCAAATGTCGAGGCGCGCCGCTGGGGCGCTCCTCCAAAATTTGATTTCAAGCCGCGTCCGCATTGGGAAATCGCCGAGAGCGCCGGGATCCTCGATTTTCAGCGCGCAGTGAAAATGAGCGGCGCGCGCTTTGCGGTCTATCGCGGCCTCGGCGCGCGTCTCGAGCGCGCCCTGGCCGCTTTCTTTCTCGACACGCACGCGGCCAACGGATATACAGAGATTCTCCCTCCGTTCATCGTGAATTCCGCGGCTCTTACAGGCGTGGGCCAGTTGCCCAAATTCGCAGCCGACATGTTTCACCTCGAAGGCACGGATCTCTGGCTGACGCCGACTTCTGAAGTCGAACTCACCAGCTTCTATCGCGAAGAAACGCTCGACGCCGATCTGCTACCCATCAAGCTTTGCGCGTGGACCGCTTGCTTCCGCTCCGAAGCCGGCGCGGCCGGGAAAGACACCCGCGGCCTCAAGCGCCAGCACCAATTCCAAAAAGTCGAAATGTTCAAATTCACGCGCCCGGACCAGAGTTACGAAGAGCTCGAATCGCTCGTCAACAATGCCGAGCAGATTCTTCAGAAACTCGGCTTGCACTACCGCGTCGTGGGGCTCTGCACGGGCGACATGGGTTTCGCATCTTCCAAAACGTATGACATCGAAGTGTGGCTCCCTTCTGCGAACGAGTTCATGGAAATTTCCTCTTGCTCCAACACCGAATCGTTTCAGGCGCGCCGCTCCGGTATCCGCTTCAAGCCCAAGGGCGGCAAAAGTGAGTTCGTGCACACCCTGAATGGCTCGGGCCTAGCCGTTGGACGGACTTGGCTTGCCATAATGGAAAATTATCAGCAAGCCGATGGTTCCGTTTTGATCCCGGAAGCGCTGCGTTCCTATTTGGGAACGGACCGCATCCCCGCAAGTCCTTGAATGTGAATTTTATGCCCACTGTGGGGACCGGCTTTCGTGGCACAGTCACTCTTGGCTGTGCGGTTTTTGCAGAACTTAACAGGTGCGAATAGCGCCGCCGTGGCGGATGTCCGTGCTACCGCGATCCCCGCAGAACCGCAACCCCAGGGTGTTGCGGTTCTGCGGAGGTCCGGAACGGACTCTACCGACCACCGCAGCTCCTCATTTCCTAGGAGCCAAGAATCCGCCGTGGTCGTTCCAAGCCGATCTGCCTTCCCACCCGCTGCTGGGTGGCTGCATTCCTTCCCCTCCCGCGTCTGCGCTAATTCCACAATAAGTTATTTGTTATGAATGATTTGCATAAATCCCGCCTATCATTTGTGTTAAGTGACGTGTTTCCAGAGCATCTTGGACGAAAATATCCCCGATCTTTGGTTGACACCGCTTTTCCGGGTTGACTACACTCGGGTTATCGCGCGATCTGCTTTCGCGCTTTAGCAGGAGAAGTTAACCACTCAAGGGGCTTCGGCCCGCCTGGTTCTTCGGAGTGCAGTCGGAGTGGGTGACCGGAGGACACGCGCGGCAGGCTGGGCCACGACGAGCCGCTGGGAAGCGTCGAGCGGGTGAATTTACTAGAGCGAATCGATCGTTGGGTGAGTCGAAGGCTGGCGTGGCTGATGCGTAAGCTGATCGCGCGGGCCTTGGGGAATTCAGGACCGGCATCGATGCCTCACTCGCGGGAATCTCGCTCCGCGATTCCCTTGCATCGCGATCCCTGGTGCGGCACGTACGTCTCACCTGAGATTTCATTTCCGTTGGAGCAAGCGGGCCAGGTGTTGCACTTCTGTTCTGCCGAGTGTCGCGCGCGGTATCAGCGCTCTTCGCAGCGCGCGGCCAGTGCGTAGTCGCGATACTCAAGGAGAGAAACGTCCATGGCCACGGTTTTGAAAGCGGTCCCGCAACCCATCCTTCCGCGGATGGCTCCGCGCGAGGACCTGAACCCGTTTCGCATCGCGCAAATCCAGTTTGACATGGCGGCGGAATATTTGAAGCTCGATCCGGGCCTGCGGCAAATCCTGCGCACGCCCAAGCGCGTGATGGAAGTTTCTATTCCGGTGAAACTCGATAATGGCCAGACCAAAGTGTTCACGGGATTTCGTGTCCAGCACAACGTCTCTCGCGGCCCGGCCAAGGGCGGACTGCGCTATCACCCGAACGTCACGCTCGATGAAGTGAAAGCCCTGGCCGCCTGGATGACCTGGAAAACGGCGACGGTAAATCTGCCGTACGGCGGCGCCAAGGGCGGCATCGTCTGCGATCCCAAGCGCATGTCCAAGGGCGAACTCGAGCGCATGACGCGCCGCTACGCCGCGGAAATTCAGCCGATCATCGGCCCCGAAGTCGACATCCCAGCGCCGGACGTTTACACCGACTCGCAGACGATGGCGTGGATCATGGACACCTACGCCATGACGGTCGGGCACGCGGCTCCCGGCGTAGTGACCGGCAAACCGGTTTCCATCGGCGGCTCGGAAGGGCGCACGGACGCGACCGGACGCGGCGTCCTCTACGTGGTCGAGGAAGCCTGCAAGGTGAAGAAAATTAATTTGCGCGGCGCGACGGTCGCCATTCAGGGCTTTGGCAATGTCGGCTCGGCCGTGGCGCGGCTCTTTGCTGAGAAAAAAGCGAAAATTGTGGCAATCAGCGATTCTCGCGGCGGCGTGCACAATCCGCGTGGCATCGATCCGCTGCGCGCGTTGCGCTACAAGGAACGTTCGGGCACCGTCGTCGGCATGCCCGGAGCGTCCCGCATCTCCAACGACGAGCTTCTGGCCCTGAAGTGCGACATCCTGGTTCCCGCTGCGCTTGAAAATGTAATCACCTTGCACAATGCCGACCAGATCAAGGCGAAAATCATCGCCGAAGCCGGAAATGGGCCCACCACGCCGCACGCGGATGAAATTCTTTCCCGCAAAGGCGTCTTTGTCGTGCCGGACATTCTCGCCAATGCCGGCGGCGTCACGGTCAGCTATTTCGAGTGGGCGCAGGATTTGCAGGGATTTTTCTGGCAAGTGCAGGAAGTGAATTCCAAGCTGGAATTCGTGATGCGCCGCGCGTTCAACGACGTGCACGAAACCATGCGCAAGTTCCATGTCTACCCGCGCGCAGCCGCATACATTCTCGCAGTAGGGCGCGTCGCCGACGCCACCTTGGTTCGCGGATTATTTCCTTGAGACGCACAATTCTTTTTTTCTGATTTCCCGCTGAATTGTTCTTCGCGAGCAACGCATTCCTGAAAATTTCTATTGCGCGCGGACGGCCACGCGCGTACATTTCGACTTGCCGGCTCGCGCGACGTTCTTGCGCAGCCGGTCCACTTTTCTGTGGGCGATTTTTTTCGCGGAGGGACTCGAAGAATTGTCCAATCACGTGAATGCGGCTCCCCCGATTGTCCTTACAATCGCGGGTTTCGATCCATCCGCCGGCGCGGGCATCGCCGCAGACCTCAAGACCATCGCTGCGCACAATTGTTACGGCGTCGCGGCCATTACGGCGATGACCGTGCAATCCACGCAGGGCGTGAAATCCGTGCATGACACTCCCGCCTCCGAATTGCGCGCCCAATTGGATGCGCTCCTTGAAGATATAAAAATTTCCGCAATTAAAATCGGGATGCTGGGACATCGCGGCAACGCTGTGGTGGTCGCAGAATTTTTGGATCGCGCCGGCGTCGCGAATGTCGTTCTGGATCCGGTAATGAAATCCACATCCGGCGCGACCGATTTGATCGATGCGGGCGGAATTAAATATTTGGGAGAAGAATTGCTGAAACGCGCCACAGTGGTGACGCCGAATATCGCCGAAGCCGAGATTCTTTCCGGCATCCCGATCAAGGATCACGCGGCGATGGAAGCCGCGGCGCGCAAGATCGTGGAGCGCGGCGCGCGCGCCGTGGTCGTCAAGGGCGGCCACATGGAGAAAGCGATCGACGTCCTCTTCGATGGAACCGAAGTGCTGCGCTTCGGCGGCGAACACCTCAAGAGCGAAAACACGCACGGCTCGGGATGCACGTTCGGATCGGCCATTGCGGTCCAGCTCGCGTTAGGCCGCCCGCTGCGGGAAGCCGTCCTGCTCGCTAAAGCCTATGTGACCATAGCGATCGAAAAAGGTTTCTCCATCGGCAAGGGCCCCGGCCCGCTCGATCACTTCTACCGCGTGCACCAGGAACCCCCCACTCGCGGCATCCACGAAGTCCCCCAACACGGCATGCACCCCGCCGCCGAACCCGGCGCCCACTAGAAATCCAAGGCAGTGGAACCACGTATGCACACAGATAAACACGGATAAGACCGAAAAAACAGATAACCTGCAAGCAAGTGGGTTTGGAGCCGACCTAATCCGTCCTAGATCAGTTTTTCATTCCTTCTTGTTTTATCCGTGTTTATCTGTGTGCATCCGTGGTTCCATTTCTCCGGTAGGCAATACGGCCCGCAACAATGGTCGCCATGGGAGCGCCGCGGAAACTGCGGCCGTCGAACGGGGAATTGCGCGACTTGCTCGCGGATTCTTCCGCGCGGAATGTCCATTTGTGTTCGGTGGAAACAATCGTCAGATCGCCCGGCTCGTTTTCCGCGATTCGGCGCTGCATGCCCAGGACGCGCGCCGGGCCTGACGTGAACAATTCCACCATGCGCATCAGCGAAAGTTTTCCCGCGTGTACGAGTTCAAGCCCGAGGCCGATTGCCGTCTCAAAACCAGTCACTCCAAAAGGTGCGCGGTCAAATTCCACATCTTTTAGCGCGGCTTCATGTGGCGCGTGATCGGTGGCAATCGCATCCACGCCGCCGTCAGCAAGCGCGGCGATGAGAGCGTCGCGATCTTCCCGTGAGGCGAGCGGTGGATTCATTTTGTAGCGCGTGTCGTACTGCACGTCTTCATCGGTAAGCGTGAAATGGTGCGGCGTCACTTCGCAGGTGACGGGCAAACCCTTTGCTTTGGCGCCGCGCACGAGTTCCAGCGAAGATCGAGCGGATAAGTGCGCAATGTGCAATCGGCAACTGGTCAGCTCTCCTACTTGCACGTCCCGCGCGACAGCGAGCGACTCCGTGGCGGCAGGCATTCCGCGAAGCCCCAGCCTGACGGATTGCTTCCCTTCGCGCATCACCGCGCCCGCAAATAGCGAGCTGTCCTCGCAGTGATCGATCACCGGCAAATCCAGCGCGCGGCAATACTCCATTACCTGCCGCAAAAGTTTCGCCGTGGCGATGGGCCGGCCGTCGTCGGAAACCGCGACGATTCCGGCCTGCTTCATCGCGGCGATTTCCGCAAGCGCTTCCCCTTTGCTGCCGATCGAAGCCGCGCCAATGGGCCACACGCGTACGGGCGAAACCGCTTCGGCGCGTTCCATGATCGAGCGTGTTACCGATGCGTTGTCATTCACAGGACGCGTATTCGGCATCGGGCACACGGCTGTGAATCCGCCGCGGGCCGCGGCCCGCGTGCCGCTTTCGATCGTCTCCGAAGATTCGCCGCCCGGCTCGCGCAAATGGCAGTGCAAATCGATAAAGCCCGGCGCGACAATCAAGTTTTTAGCATCGAAAATTTCCACGCCCTTGGCGCGTGCCGCAAGCTGCCCCTGCGGCGCGACAGCAACGATGCGATCCCCTTCGAGCAGAACGTCGCGCGGCGCGTCGGTCCCGCTTGCCGGATCGAGCACGCGTCCATTGCTAATCAGCAGCATGGGAAGAATCCCTTTCCGAAGACGCGTCCGCGCCGATCATCAAAAATAGCAGGGCCATGCGCACGGCGAGGCCGTTGGTGACTTGCTCGAGCACGCAGGATTGCGGCCCGTCGGCCACGGCGGGATCGATCTCCAGGCCGCGAACCATCGGCCCTGGATGCATGACCAGCGCATCCGGCCTGGCGATGCGCAACCGCTCCGGGGTCAGCTGGTATTGGAGAATGTATTCATCGAGGGCCAGAGCCGGCTCGTGCAACCGCTCTTGCTGCACGCGCAAAGTCATGACCACGTCCGCGTCTTCAAGGGCTTCCGCAATGCGCGTGACGCGCCGGATTGCGGTGCCCGAGGGAACGAGACACTCGAGTTCCCGAGGCAGCCACATGGCCGGGCCGCACAGCGTGAGGCGGCAGCCGAATTTCGATAGCAGGTGAATATTCGAGCGCGCCACGCGGCTGTGCAGAATGTCGCCGAGGATCGTGACGTTCAGCCCTTCGAGCGTGCCGCGCCGGTCGCGAATCGTCAGCGCGTCCAGCAGCGCCTGCGTAGGATGCTCGTGCGTGCCATCGCCGGCGTTGATCACCGGCAGGGGCAGGTTCCGCGCCACAAAATCCGGCGCGCCCGAGGAACTATGTCGCATCACGATACAATCCGGCTTCATCGCGTCGAGCGTCCGCACGGTATCGAGCAGCGATTCCCCCTTTTTCAGGCTCGACGATTCCGCCTGCAGGTTCATCTGGTCCGCGCCGAGCCGCGCCGCCGCCGTGGCGAAGCTGATGCGCGTGCGCGTCGACGGCTCGAAAAACGCCAGCGCCACCGTTTTTCCGCGCAGCGTCGCCAATTTTTTCAGCGGGTGCCGCTGGATTTCCTGGAACGGTTTCGATTGGTCCAGCAGAAATAAAATTTCTTCGGCGCTGAGTGGTTCAATCGCTAGCATGTGGCCGAAGCGAAATGGCACAACGATCCTCGAAATCTAGGCCGGGCGCGTCACAAAGGTGGCCGGCGTCAGGGAACGCGCTCGACTAGCATGACGCGCTCTTCCTGATCGATCTCATTCAAGCGGACTTCGATGATCTCGGT
>Ga0210409_10001381_pt1 | contig 32141 bp, 33 predicted proteins | sample IncBWH17MmetaG_FD_161649 | JGI IMG/M metagenome (GOLD analysis project Ga0210409, IMG submission 161649) | Forest soil microbial communities from Barre Woods Harvard Forest LTER site, Petersham, Massachusetts, United States - Inc-BW-H-17-M | ecosystem: Environmental > Terrestrial > Soil >...
TTACCTGTACAGCTTCGACAAGCAGAACCCGTTTTCCGCCGACGCCAAGCTCGAGGGCCAGCTCGAAAAAGGCGACTATGAAGTTCTTAGTGTTGAGGCAGTCGACGACGGGGCGGTTTACTTCAGTGCAAACCAGGGCGACTACCGTCAGCAGCACACGTTCTCGGTAAAATTTGACGGCTCCGCCTTCCATCGCCTCTCCCAAGGCGATGGCACGCACTTCGCCAACTTCTCCGATGACGGCAAGCACTGGCTCGACAACTACTCCACCGCAATGAAACCGCCCCAACTCTCGCTTTGCAGCTTGAGCGGCCCGTGTTCGGGCGTGTGGCAGTCCCGCAGCGTCGACGACTACGGCTTGATCGCGCCGAAATACCTCGACTTTAAAGCCGACGATGGCACCACCCTGTACGGTCAGTTGTTTCTTCCGGCCGGCGAGACCACGGGAAAGATTCCGCTCATCATCAATGTGTACGGCGGTCCGGCCGCACAACTCGTACGCAATACCTGGGAGGGAACCACCGGCTTCTTCCATCAGATCCTGCTCCAAAAAGGATTCGCGGTGTTCATGGTGGACAACCGCGGTACCCCCAATCGCGATCGGAAATTCTGCACCGCGATCCGTCATCAGTTCGGCGCCATGGAACTTGGCGACCAACTCGCCGCGCTGCAACAATTGCTCGCCCAGTACCCGCAACTCGAGAAAGATCGCGTCGCCATCTGGGGGTGGTCCAATGGGGGGTCCATGACGCTTTACTCCATGACGCACTCCGATGCGTTCAAATCCGGAGTCGCGGTCGCGCCCGTCACCGACTGGCACAACTACGACAGCATCTACACCGAACGCTACCTAGGTCTGCCCAAAGACAATGCCAAGGGGTATGACGATTCAACCATCCCGAAGGCCGCGGACAAATTGCACGGCGCTCTGTTCATGGTCCATGGGACCAGCGACGATAACGTACACTTTCAAAACAGCGTCCAGATGATCGATGCGCTGATCAAGGCCGACAAGAAATTTCGCCTGATGATTTATCCGAATAAGACCCACGGGATCGCCGGCAAGGCCGCCCGCACGCAACTATTTCAACTAATCGAAGATCACTTCGAGCGAGAACTGAAGTGGTAGTGTGGCCGTTAAAACAGTAGCGCCGGCGTCTCGGCCGGCAACGGACATGTCATCCGATCCTCACCGCAGCGCCGACACGGAAAGCAGCCTCGGCCCGAACCGTAACGCCGGCGTCTCGCCGGCTGTCGTTGGGGCCTCTCGCCCGCGCAAAACCACTCTCGGCGACTTCGAGCTCACCATCTTCTCCGACGGCACTTATCCACTCGACGGCGGAGCCTTCTTCGGCGTGGTTCCCAAGGTGATGTGGTCGAAAAAAGCTGCCGCCGACGAGCGCAATTTCGTCGCGGCCGGCCTGAACTCTCTGCTGATTCGCACTGGAAAACGGAACGTCCTGGTCGAGACCGGAATCGGTAACAAGTTTTCCGAAAAGATGGTGAAAATCTACGGTCAACCTGCAAAATTGTTCGATAACCTGGTAGCAGGCGGCATTTCTCCGGAAGACATCGATATCGTTATCAACACACACCTGCATTTCGATCATTGCGGGTGGAACACCGTACGGAAGGGAAATCAGGTAGTTGCGACTTTTCCCAAAGCCCAATACTACGTGCAGGAAGGCGAATTGCTTCACGGCCGCGAGCAACACATTCGCGATTCCGTCAGCTACATCAGCGACAACTACGAACCACTGGTTGCGAGCGGTCAGATGGAAGTTCTGCGTGGTGGCCGCGAGATCGTTCCTGGGATCTCTGTTGAAGTCTTCCCTGGCCATACCCACCACATGCAAGCGGTCGTCGTCACCAGCGGCGGAAAGACGGCCTGTTACATCTCCGACTTGATCCCCACCGCCGCGCACATCGATCTCACCTGGGTGATGGCCTTCGATCTCTCGCCGATCGATACCATCAACAGCCGCGAGCGCTACTACGCGCAAGCACTCCCCGAAAAATGGCTGACCGTTTTCACCCACGGCGTCGACGTGCCCTGGGCTTACATCGAAAAGGATGCAGCCGGAAAACTTGCGGCAAGGGTGCCCTGACCTTGGGCTGGACGGTGTGGGGCGGACACTCCTGTCGGTCAACATTGACCTTTTAGAGGGCCAGGATTTTCCTGGGGAATTTGGACTGTAATAGGTAGGTTTTCTCCGGCAGATGCCTGAAAGGACTGAAGCACATGCAACAACCGTGTGGGGACAGCAGCCCCAGGCTGTCCGGTCGAGCGAAGCTCGACCGCAGGTGGTTCAGCTAGACAACCACGGTTGACATCGTCGTCGAACCCGGCCGAGCAATCTCTCCAGCAGCAGCATCGACCCCACCCAACCGCTTCTCAAAAAATTCTTCTACCCTCTTCAGGATCTCCGGAGCCTCGCGCGCTTCATAAATCGCCTTCCGCAACCCAGCCCCGCCCGGAACGCCGTGTGTGAACCACGAAGCGAACTGCTTCATCTTGCCGGGCGCATCGGGAAACTGCTCCTCGATCAACATGCTGAAGTACGTACGGATCATCTCGTAACGGTCCGCTTCCGCTGGCTGATCGTAGCGCCCTGTCGCCGCGTATTGCGCGATCTGCCGGAAGATCCACGGATTCGACGCTGCCGTCCGCCCGACCATCACCGCGTCGCAACCCGTCTGGGTGACCATCGAGCATGCATCTTCCGGCATGCGGATATCGCCGTTGCCAATCACCGGAATCTTCACCGCATCTTTGATCGCGGCAATCCATTCCCAGCGGGCATTGCCGCTGTAGCCCTGTTCCCGTGTGCGCGCATGCAGTGCGACGGCGCATAGCCCGCAAGCTTCCGCCATCTTCGCCAGCTCAACGCAGACGATGTCCTGATCATTCCACCCGGCCCGAAACTTCACTGTGAAAGGAATCTTCACCGCGGCACGAACCGCCTCGAAGATCTTTGCGATCGCCGGCAGATCGCGTAGCAGCCCCGATCCGCCGTTACACTTCACGACCTTCTTCGCCGGACAGCCTAAGTTCAAATCGACGAGATCGAAGCCCAGTCCCTCCACCATCTTCGCTGCCTCGGACATAACCTGTGGATTGCTGCCAAAAAGCTGCGCCGAGATCGGGTGCTCGTCTTCGTAGAAGTGCAGATAACGCTTTGCCTTTCTGTCTTTCGCGCGGAGCACACCATCGGCCGAGGTGAATTCGGTCATGATCAGACCGCAACTGCTCAGATTGCGAATAAAGCGGCGGAAGACGGTGTCCGTGACACCAGCCATGGGCGCCAGTACAGTTGCGGGAGCGATTGCCACCCCACCCAACGAGACACTTGCCGGCACGGGGTGCAATTGTGGACCTGCCCCCAGGTCGCGGGGGTTCCTCCCCGAATTGTCCCAATACTTGCGCATCGGCTCCTATTCTAGCTGGGGTAGCAATAGAAAGCCCTCGCCGGAGCGAGGGCTCGATGACTCTTGGAGTGCCGAACGCTTACTTCTGAGCGTCGGCCTTCGCAGCGTCGGCTTTGGCCGCATCGCTCTTGGCGTACTTGCGCCGGAAACGCTCCACGCGGCCTGCCGTATCCAGAAGCTTCTGCTTGCCCGTGAAGAACGGGTGACAATTCGAGCAGATTTCTACGTGCAGATCGCCCTTATGGGTAGACCGTGTCGTGAAACTGTTGCCGCATGCGCAAAGGACGCGGATTTCGTTATATGCGGGATGGATAGCTGCCTTCATGTCTGTATTCAACCTCGATTCGAACCTTTTGATTCTACCGGAATTCCCCGGGATTCAGCAACGCTGGAAGTGATTGACCGGTCGGGGCTTGCTTCGACCGGTCCTGCCCACCGAACGCCGTGCCTTCCTTACGCCGCCTGCTTCAGATAATCCAGCACTTCGTCCGAGTGGCCCTCCGGCTTGACCTTATGGAACACGTGTTTGATCTTGCCATCAGGGCCGATCACGAAGGTCGTCCGGACTACCCCCATCACCTTTTTCCCGTACATGTTCTTTTCCTGGATCACGCCAAACGCGTTGCAAAGCTTCTTGTCTGCGTCCGCCAGGAGGGAAAAGGGGAGATGAAACTTTTCCTGGAATTTCTTCTGTGCCGAAGGGGTATCGGGCGAAGCGCCGAGCAGCACCACTCCGGTTTTCTGGATCTTTTTATAGTCATCCCGGAACGAGCAGGCCTCCTTGGTACAACCGGGTGTATCGGCGCGCGGGTAGAAATAAAGAATGACCGTCTTGCCTTTAAAGTCCTTCAAGGAAACCTCTTTCCCATCCTGATCCTCTAAAGTGATATCCGGGGCTTTATCATTGACATCGAGCATGGATCCATCTCCTGACCGCACAAAGTTATACCGCAAGGCGCGACAAGCCGTCATCTGCGCGCTGATCGCCTTGGTCGCCACTCGTGTTTGCATCGCGCAGCTGGGCCACACGTCCAAAAAGGACAAAGGCCCGCGGGCTGTCGGCCTGGTCGAAATCTCCACCGACGGCAAAGCTCGTCTGATTCCCGTGGCCATTATGATCGATGGCAAGTTCTACGATGCCGGTGCCTACAAGGCCTCGCCCGTTCCGATGGCGATCTGGGGACAGACAGTCTACGAAGCCGAGCGCACTGGCGTCTCGCAAGGACTGTTCACCGTTGGCGACGCCATTCAGGCTGGCAACACGTGGTCGGCCGAAGGAAAGTGGGTGCCGGCTGGGTCGAAGCCGGTGAAGAAGCACACGGATTCAAAGCCGAAATTTGATGAAGAAGATTCCGGCCCGCCGAAGCTGCGCCGGCCCGAGGGGGAAAAATCCGCTCCGTCTTCCAACCCCACCTCAGATACGAAGGCGCCCTCGGACGCCAAAAATTCCCCGGACAACAAATCCACCGGGGGCGGGACGACCCTGCCGGATACCAAGAGTCCGTCGGGCACCAAAACTTCATCGGCTCCCACGCCCGCTCCCCCTGCGAGCTCGGCGCCGTCCTCGACTCCGCCACAATCCTCCATACCGTCTCCGGCACAATCATCTCCGAAGTCCGACGACGATGAGGATGCCGCTACCAAGCCCGCATCACCCGGGAACACCACGTCCAATGACGAAGATCCCAATCGACCCGTCCTCGCACGCGGCAAAATCGAGACCCTGGGATCCACCCAGCATGTGGCAGCGGGTAGCTCGAAAACAACGATGGGGTCCCAGAAAACTTCCACGGGATCGGGAAAGGATATGGCCGCTAAGTCTTCCGGCCCTAAGTCTCCGGAGAAGAAAAGCGGTCCCCAACTGATTCCCGCAGTATCCGATGCAGGCGGTCCCGACCCGCGGCCCTACTCGTACGATCTCAAACCGGAAGAAGAGCAGAAAATCCGCAAAAAGATGCTGGCCATGGCTTCGGACCTGATCGTTGCGCGGGCGAAGCCGCTCGCGACTCCTCCCGCCCCTGCGAAGACCGCGACCCGAAGCGGCTCGGTACCGCGAAAGCCCGCAAAATCTGAGCAACCCACCTTCGACGACATCCAGTTTCACGCCTTTGATCTCTGGAACACGAACGAACCGGTTTTCGTGATAAGCGCAAAAGCGCAGATGCCCGCGACTGCGGGAGCGACCAGCGATTCTGACTTTTCCTATTTCATCACGCTGGTCGTCAAAGAAGACATCTATGCAGAACTGCGCAAGCTCAACGCGATCGTCACAGACACGCATCATCTCGACGAAACTCCCCGCATGGAGTTGATCGACGCCGTCGACGCCGACGGCGACGGACGCGGCGAACTGCTGTTCCGCGAGATCTCCGATGCAGGCAGCGTCTACAGCATCTATCGCGCCGGAGCCGACCAGTTGTTCCCGCTGTTCCAGGGAACCCGCTAGCGCGCGGCACGCAATTTCTTTCCCGGATGTACAATCCTCGCGGTCTTCGGGGATTGTTTATGCGCAAACTGCCACTTGTTGGCTTCGCCCTGTTGTGCACTATTCCTCTCGCCGGCGCCCAGCACGACACCGATTACAGCAAAGTTCAGATCAAAGTCACGAAGGTAGCCGGCACGGTCTACATGCTTCAGGGTGCTGGTGGGAACATCGGCGCCTCGATCGGCGAAGACGGCATCGTCATCGTTGACGATCAGTATGCTCCGCTCGCCGAAAAAATTCAGGCCGCGCTGAAAAGCCTGACCGACAAGCCGATCCGCTTCATCATCAACACGCATTATCATGAAGACCATTGTTGGTGGGAACGAATACTTTCAGAAGCAGGCGCCGATTATCGCGCATGACAACGTTCGCAAGCGACTCGCGGAGGGCGGCACGGCGGGCAATCTCGGCTCATTGAAGTTTGAAGCCAAGCCGCAACCGAAGGAAGCGCTGCCGATCCTGACCTTCGATCACGACGTCACCGTGCACCTGAACGGCGAAGACATCCGCGCGCTGCATTTTCCTAGCGGCCACACCGACGGAGACAGCATCATCTTCTTCCCTCAATCGAGCGTCGTCCCTATGGGGGACGACTCTGTCCGTTATGGCTTCCCCTTCATTGACCTGGGCGGCGGTGGCAGTGTCGAAGGCATGATCGCTGCATGCGAAGAAGTCATTCCGAAACTGCCCGCCGATGTGAAGGTGATCCCCGGCCACGGAGCCGTGGCGAATGTCGACGATGTGCGCGCGTACGTCAAAATGCTGAAGGATACCCTTGCCGTCGTTCAAAAGGGCGTGCCGGAGGGAAAAACGCTCGATCAACTCAAGCGGGAGAAGGTTCTGGAGCCGTGGAAAAAGTGGAACGGCGATTTCGTGAGCACAGACAGGTTCGTCGAGATGCTCTACAACGACCTGACCGGCAAGCAGGACGAGAAACTCATCAAGCACAACTGAGCAACGCAGCAAATAGCTAGTTGCATGCAGCTATTCGCAACTACCCCGTGCGCGTTCACTGCATTTACGCCACCCTATGGAGGGGAACTTACGGCCAGATGCCAAACATCCAACGGGTGACTGAGTAGCAAGACCCGATGCGGTCAACTACCTATTCGTCACCACCACTTCGCCATTCTCGACCTTGATGCCGCCGACCGACTCCGGCAGCTTCAACTGATCGCGCTGCTCGAGCAGTCTCTTTTGCAGCTGATCGTTCACAAGCGAAACTGGGATGGCGAGGTCGCCGACCTTGAACTTCGTAGGTTCAAATGTCGCGTATCCGTCTTTCGACCCGAGGTGGCCCTCGAGCGTGATCCAAACGTTCTTTCCTGCGACGCGCGTCAGGAACTGGCCTTTCACAACATCTCCCTCGAAGTTCACCTGGTAGTCCTTGATATCAGGCTCGCCGGGACCGAGATCGCCCGTCAGCGAAGGTTCCGAGGTGCTCGACGAAGCTGCGCCGGATTGCGAATTCGCTTTCGTGATGGGCTCAGACGACAGCGCTCCGGTGGCCTGAGCGAGCGCCGCGCTCACTTCTTGTGCTGTCAATCGAACCTCGGCGCCAGATTGCCCCTGCGCTTGCGCCTTTTCCAGTTGATTGATTTTGTCCTGAAACGACTGAACATTCGCTGCGACCATGGCAGGGGGAACCGGCGGCGGAGCAACGGGCTTCGGCCTCTTCATCACCAGGACCAGAGCTGTCAGGGACACCAGCAACGTCGCAATACTGATCACGCGGTCGAGCTTGAGCTTCATGGATACTCCCACTGCCCCAGCACAGTCCCTTGGTTCATGATAGCGGGTTGAATGGGTGATGGGACGTGACCAAGGTGATGTGACTGCCGGGTCGCCGGCTCGTCCGCTCCTTCTGACAACCAGCACTGCTACCATAGCCAACGTGAGCGCGTTGCTCGATGTCCACAATTTGAAAGTCGAATTCCGTTTTGGTGGAGAATCGTCCGCCATGCCGGCTCGACCTTCACCCGACTCGCCGATTCAATCGCCCCCGCCCGCGAACCCCAACCCAGTCGAGCGCCGGTTCTTTGCGGTCCGCGACCTCTCTTTTTCAATCTCTCCCGGAGAAGTTTTGGGTCTGGTGGGCGAGTCGGGCTCGGGCAAGTCGATTACCTCGCTCGCAGTCATGAGGCTATTTCCACCTCAGGCATGGGTGAGCGGCGAAATTCTTTTCACGAATGAAAATGGCGAAGGTCGCAATCTCCTCGAGCTTCCCGAAGACACGATGCGCCGCCTGCGCGGCGCGAGCATCGCCATGATTTTCCAGGAACCGATGACCGCTCTTAATCCGGTCATGCGAGTTGGCGATCAGATCGCGGAAGCGGCTCTCGCACACCAGCAGATCACCAAAGCCGAAGCCTGGAAGCGTGCCGTCGATGGCATGCGCGACGTCGCGATCCCCGATCCGGAACGCCGTGCGCGTGACTATCCGCACCAGCTTTCCGGGGGCATGCGACAGCGCATCATGATCGCTATGGCCATCGTGAATCGGCCGCAATTGCTCATCGCTGACGAACCTACTACTGCGCTCGACGTCACCATTCAAGCGCAGATTCTCGAGTTGCTAGCGGAACTCAGAGCAAAATTCAGTCTTGCCATGCTGTTCATCTCGCACGACCTGGCGGTGGTCTCGCAGGTGGCCGATCGCGTCGCCGTGATGTATGCCGGAAGTCTGGTGGAAGTTGGGACGAAGCCAGCGATCTTTCACTCTCCCGCTCACCCTTACACGCAAGGACTGCTGCAAGCCGTTCCTACGCTCAAAACCGATCGTACTCGGCCTCTGCAGACCATCGAAGGCACAGTTCCTTCGACTCGCGCAATCCCGCCCGGCTGTCCATTTGAGCCGCGCTGCTCACATCGCATCGAGCAGTGCCAAGAAAATTTCCCAGCGCTGGTGGAGGTCTCACCTGGGCACTATGCTCGCTGCCCAGTAATCAATTGATACACGGCTGGACATCCAGCGTATAATCGCCCCTTTGCTCGGCGCTTTATGCGGATTCTTGTCGTAAGTGACATTCACGGCAACCTCGACGCCCTAGAAGCTTGTCTGGCTGCCGCTGGATCTTTTGACGCGGCCGTTAATCTCGGCGATATCGTGGGTTACGGCGCCAGCCCCAACGAAGTCATCGAGCGCTCGCGCGAGTTAGGGAAATACTTCGTGCGCGGCAACCACGATAAGGCCTCCAGCGGCCTGATGGACCTGAAAGACTTCAATCCCATCGCCGGACTCGCCGCTCTTTGGACCCGCGATCAGCTCACTCCCGAAAATCTGACTTGGTTGCGAAGCCTGCCCCAGGGCCCGATTCAGATTCCCGAGGTACCCGACGTGCAGTTCGTCCACGGCTCACCCATGGACGAAGACGAATACGTCGTCACGTTGCACGACGCGATCGGGCCGCTCTCGGCTCGCCCCGTTCTGGTTACCTTCTTCGGCCATACCCACCTGCAGGGCGCCTTCTCGTTCAAGACCGCGGCCGGCGACGCGTACCGTCCCGCCTATAAAACCGTAGGTCAGAGCGAGGACTCCCGTTTCGCCCTCAAGCGCGACGTGCGCTATCTGATTAATCCCGGCTCCGTGGGACAACCCCGCGACGGAGACTGGCGGGCCGCCTTCGCGGTTTTCGATACCGACAATTGGATGGTCACGTTTCAGCGCGCTCCCTACAATCTGAAGAACGCGCAGGACCGTATCTTTGCGGCGAATCTTCCTCAGCGCCTGGCGACGCGTTTGGCCGCCGGCCGCTAAGCGCATTCGCACGGCGCCAGTCGCAACCGGCCAGTCCGCGCCCGTGTAAACTTCTTCAATGCCTTCGCACTCATCCTTTCGCAGCACACGCAGTTCCACGTCCGGAGGCCTTTTCTCCTCGCAGGCGGCTCCCGAGTCGTATTTGATCGCTCACATCGATGGCGGGGCGCGCGGCAATCCCGGACCGGCCGGATACGGCGTGGTGATCACCGATCAGTCCGGCCGGAAGATCGCGACGCTCAGCGAATATCTCGGCCACCAAACCAACAACTACGCGGAATATCACGGGCTCCTTGCCGCTCTCGACTACGCGTTTACGCAAAAACACAAAGCGCTCAAAGTTGTAAGTGACTCGGAATTGATGGTGAAGCAGATCCGCGGCGAGTACAAAGTTAAAAATCCCACCCTCCAGGAACTCCACCAACGCGCGCAAGAGGTGATCCGGCAATTGGAGTGGTTCTCCATCCAGCACACGCTGCGCGCGGGCAACCAGGAAGCGGACCGGCTGGCAAATCTCGCCATGGACAAGGGCATGGGCCGCGCTGCTGCACCACCACCGAAGGAGTTGCCGAAACGCAATCAGGAATTTACCGGCACGGTACGGAATGGTGTGGTGGAAGTCGACGGGACCAAGCTGCCTGAGGGGACGAGAGTTCAAATCCGAGTTCGCGAGTAGGCTAGCACCGATGAAAAAGTATTCCTTGCTAACGATATTGCTCCTCACCAGCGCAACCGTCATCGCTCAGAAAGCGCCCGCACCTCCAGCAGTTTCGCAAAGCACTCTTGCTTCGCGCGAAGCTCTCATCGCCCGCGCAAAATCTCTCGAACTGAACACGCCGTACGTCCCGCCACCCGGTGATCCACTCGAGCACAACACCGCCGGCTATGCACAGATCATGTGTTCCGCCGTATTCATCACCGGACTTGATCCCGACTTTGCCGCGGAAAACGTCGGCTACTTTGTCGCCCCGTATGCGGAGAGAAAAAAAGTCGCCAAGCCCGTGATCGATCGCGAACACAAAGAAGTCCACATCGCGATGCCGTACGGCGTCCCCCGCGTCGCGCGCTATATCGGTGATCAAGGCTGCGTCACGCTTCCAACCGGAAAGAACGAACTCAACTTCACACCCGTCAAACTCAAGAGCACTCTGCCCGATGCCGCGACCCAACCCTGGCCCATGGGCGATCTTCTTCCCAACGATCCTTTGCCACGCGAGATCAACACCGCCAAGTTGCAACAGGCGCTCGACGTCGCGTTTCCTCCCGCGGAGATGACCGCGGCCTTGGTCGTTACTTACAAAGGGCGCCTTATCGCGGAACGTTACGGCGAAGGCATCACCGCGCAAACACCGCTGGAAAGCTGGTCGATGGGCAAGAGCCTGACCGCGACGCTGATGGGCGTGCTGATTCAGCAAGGCGCTTACAAGCTCTACCAGCCCGCGCCTATTCCTGAGTGGCAAAGTCCTGGCGATCTACGCGCCAAAGTTCGCATTGCCGACATTCTGCACATGTCGAGCGGCCTGCGCATCAAGGCGCCGCTCGATCCCGATTACGATCCGAACGGCACCTATCCCGACCATCTGTACCTCTACACCGGCGGCGTGAATTCCTTTCATTACGCGGCCACGCGTCCGCAACAATGGCCACCCAACACCGTGGGCCGCTATCGCAACACCGACCCCGTCTTGACCAACTACCTGATCCGCCTCGCCGTCGAAAAACGCGGTGAAGAATATTTGTCGTTCCCGCGGCGCGCGCTCTTCGACAAGATCGGCATCCGCAACATGGTGATCGAAACCGATCCCTACGGGGACTTCCTTGCTCAAGGATACGATCTCGCCTCCGCCCGCGACTGGGCGCGGCTCGGCAATCTCTACCTGCAGGACGGCGTCTGGAACGGCCAGCGGATTCTGCCCGAAGGATTCGTGAAGTTCGTGAGCACGCTCGCGCCCGCGTGGGAAGCCGACCATCGGCCCATCTACGGCGGCTTTTTCTGGCTCAATGGTGACGGCACCTATCCTGTTCCCAGGGAGTCGTATTACATGTCAGGCGCCGGCGGACAGACGACACTGATCATCCCATCGCACGATCTTGTGGTGGTGCGCCTCGGCCACTACAAGGGAAGTGAAACAGGCGAAGCAGGCTTCAAGAAAGCGCTCGCGCTATTAATGGAGGCGGTCCCGGAGAAGAAGTGAGACATCGTCTCCCCTAGACCGCTTGCTAGGCTGCCGTCACGCCGCGATCTCCTGTGCCGCAGCCAAAACCTCGGGCACGATCGCGTCGATATCGGAATCTTTCGTAAGAGGATTCACGATGCAGGCGCGCAAACAGAATTTTCCCTTCAACTCCGCATTCGACATGTAGACGCGCCCACGCGTGATGATCCGCTTCAGCAACGCCAGATTGAAACGATTCCGCTCTTCGTCGGCCGCATCGGGGTTGACGACATGTCGGAAGCAGACCGCGCTCAGTTCCACCGGAGCGAGGCGCTCGAGCGAAGGGCAATTGTCGACCGCCGCCGCGAGCCTCTGCGCATGATCGAGGTCGCGCTGAATCGCCGCCCGGAATCCTTCCAGTCCGTGGTAGCGCAGCGACAGCCATAGCTTTAACCCGCGAAAACGCCGTGACAGTTCGATTGACTCTTCGAAGAATGCAAATCCCTCAATCGGATCGGTGCTGAGTTGCTTCGCATAGCTCCCGGTGTAGGCAAACGTCTTCCGCGCCATCATCACATCGCGATAGAGCAGGCACCCGCAGTCAAGCGGCTGATACAGCCATTTGTGCGGATCGAGCGAAACCGAATCGGCAAGGTCCAGTCCGTCAAACTTCTCGGGCGCTGCGATCGCCGCCAACGCCCCGTACGCTCCATCTACATGCATCCAGAAGCCATTGGCCCGTGCGACTCCCGCGATTTCACGCAACGGATCGATCGCTCCCGTGTTTACTGTGCCCGCCGATGCCACCACCGCGATGGGAGTCCGGCCTTGTGCCTCGTCGTTGCGGATCGCTCGTTCCAGTTCCAAAGGGCGCATCCGGTACGCGTCGTCACAAGGAATGTAGCGGAGGTTCTCGCGGCCGATGCCAAGCATGGCCACCGCTTTCGGCACAGCCATGTGTACCTGCTCCGACGCGTAAATCACCCCCGCACCCGCGCCCCACAAACCGCGCTCATTGCCGCCAACTCTAGACTCGCGCGCCATGGTCAGCCCCATCAGGTTGGCCGGCGAACCTCCTCCCGTCAAGGTTCCCAGGAACCCGGAGCAACCGACCGCCTCGGCGAGCCAGCGCACCACCGTCCGCTCGATCGTGATCCCCGACGGCGACGAACGCCAGGCCGTCATGTTCTGATTCAGGATCGACGCAAACAGATCGCCGAGCGCGGCAACCGGCTCGCCGGGTCCCTGCACGTATCCGAAGAATCGACCGTTCTGCGACCGCCCGTGCTCCATCACTTCGCGGAGGGCTCCAAACGCCGCCTCACCCATTCCTTGGGTAGGAAGCTCCAGCGCGAACAAACGTTCCGACTCGGTCCCGCTGGTTCGAGGAAATGTGGAGCGTTCATCGAGCGTAGACAGATACTCCGCGGCGAGGGCCACGACCTCCGCGGCCAGGCGCTCAAAATCTTGTGTAGAGGTTTCGAGGGATCTCATGTCGTGAGGAATTTAATCACAGGGGAGGTCGAAATGCCTTTTACCACCGTGTTCCTCTGTGCCCTCTGTTGTGCCCTCTGTGGTTAGAGCTTTTGCGTTGCCGTCACCGGCAACGCGCAGTACGCTCCGTCGCTGAATCCTTCCGCCTCAATGCCAAATGCGTGGTCGAATCGCGCGCGATAGTTTTCCCACGCGATCGTCGCGGTAAGCTCAACCATCCCAGCCTCGTCAAATCTTTCGCGCAATCGCTGAAACAGTGAGTGGGGAACCTCTACAGGCGTGTGCGTCATTGCATCGGCATATTGCAGTACATCTTTTTCTACGTCGGAAAAGAGCGGGCTGCTCGCATACTCCGCGAGTGCCTCGATCTTGTCTCGCGAGACACCGTTCTGTCTGCTGACCGCAGACCCGATATCAATTCAAAACGGGCAACCCACCAGCGTCGCGGTGCGCAAGCTGGCCAGGTCCTTGAGCGACGCTTCGAGCCGATGACTCGAAATCATTGACTGTTCCATCTGCCCGTAACCCCACAGAATCTGCGGATGATGCGCCGTGACTGTCACCGGCGTGACGACCCTTCCGACCTTGCGCTTCGTCAGTGCGTACACGATGCGAGTAAACAAACCGCCGAACAATCCCTGCCGCGACGGGTCCGCTCCGGCAATACGACTCATGATGATGATCTCCTGATTGTTCGATGAGGCGGGCGGATGGCTGGACGCAGTTATCCGGTTGGGTCAACAGCAGCCACAAGGCTTGCCGCGTATGGCCTCGCGAGCCTCGTGCAAGATGAGCGGAGTGATCGCCAACGCCGCCACTGGGTCCGCCCACGCAATGTGCCACACCGCGTGAATGGCCAGTCCCAGCAGAGCGATGACCGCAAGATAAGCGCACAACGCGGATTCAACCGCATCCGCCCGTAAAGCGGCACTTGCTGTCAGAGCTGACAAACGCCGTTTCTCACGCGCCAGCAGCGGCATGATGAACGTGGCCGCTGCCAGCACAATCATCCCAAGATAGCTTGGTCGCGGTTCGCTGTACCCCAGCAACGACATCGCCGAAGCCAATACCACGTAGACTGCCAGCGCAAACAGCAATCCGCCCGCGATCTGCGCCGCCCGTCGCTCCGCGTGGGCCGGTGCATGAGTGCGAAAGCGCCACAACACCACGCCGGCCGAAAGAAGCTCGACCGCACTATCCCCACCGAACGCTGCTAGCGCAGGGCTTCGCGCTCTCCAGGCCGCCCACAGTGAGAGTCCGGCCTCGACGCTCATCCAGGCGATGGTGATGCCTTGCACCCACTGAATCCGCCGCAGCGTGTCTTGGCTCGGGATGTAAACGGTGGCCACGCTCGCCAACAATTATGCCACCATGAGCCGGCCCCACCGCCAGCAACAGGGTGAGCGCCGACAGAGCGGCCAACCGATGTAGTTCCTTCATAACTTTTTCTCCTCTGGATCGAACGGTTTACCCTCAATGCGCTTCCTGGCGGAAGCCTGCCCCAGAAGACGGCGCGCCCGCGTGAGGGTAGATGTATCACGTACATTTGGACCGTTTAGGCGTGCCGGTAGGGAAGACATGGGCTGCCCAGCCGGACAGCCTCTGTCCAGTTGTAGGCTGGTGAATTCTAACGAGGGAATGTTTCAAGTTTGTTGCTCGGGGTGACGGCCCGTTATCGAACCGTCCACCTTTGCAGTTTTCGAAGAGGGATTCACAAAGCGTGGCTTCCGATCGACCTCCCGCTGTATTGCGCTATTTTTCCGAGTTCAGATGAACCGTAGTCCCGCTCGTCGCTGACCTCCGCGCCGTCTCAAGAATCTCCACCACAATCATGTTGGTCTCGAGCGAAGTCAGCCCGTCCGGCTTTGCACCGTCAAAAACTACAGCGCGCAGCTCAGAAATAGAATCGTCGTATGGTGCAGCGATCGGCTTGCCTGCCGACAGCTTCTCGTCGCCCGTGATCCGCACGCGCACATCGTCGTGCTTCACCGTGTACACCTGGCCGTGTTGTCCGTAAACCTCCATGTCCTTGCGATCGAATGGCCAATTCCACGAGGCCTGGATGATGGCCACCGCCCTCGGATACGTAAGCACCACGTTCGCCTCATCGTCGACATGGGGGTATAGCTCCGGCTTGAGTTGTTGTGTGACGGCAGTAACGGTGTCAGGCCGGCGGCCGTTCATCAGCCACGTAGCAAGATCCGCGCCGTAACAACCGAAGTCGAACAGCGCTCCGGCGCCGTTCAGCGTCGGATCCGTAAGCCACGCGAAGAACTCAGGCTCCACGTGGATTTCCTTCGGCCCCTCGTGGCCGTCGTGCACAACGATCTTGCGCACCTCGCCCATTGAGCCATCACGCACGAGGTCGTAAGCCGCATGATTGCTGCGATACCATGTGGTCTCGTAATTCACCAGCACCGGAATCTTTGCCGCATGCGCCGCTTGCTCGATCGCGCGCGCATCTTCCATGCTGACCGCCAGGGGCTTTTCCACCATCACCGCGACACCGTGTCTTGCCGCGATCTCCACCACGCGCCGATGTTCGTAGGTACTTGTGTAGCCGAGCACTGCCTCCGGATGCGTTTTCTGAATGGCCTCGTCGAGATCTGCATAGTAAAGCTTCGCGTCGAGCTGGAAGCGGCTTGCATATTTCTGGAATAGCGCCTGACTCGGCTCGGCAATGCCAACGATCTCGAGATCCGGGCGGTGCTGATAGCGTTCGAGAAATCCCGAGGCGTGCCCGTGGACTAGGCCAGCGATCACGACTCGCAGAGGCTTGGAGTCCTGCATGACCTGCGCCTGGGAGACGCTATTCGCGGCGAGCGGGAGACCGATCACCAAGAGCACGATCAATCGCAGCATAGGAGTTGTCCTATACGTGGGTTCATGCTTTCCCTCCGCGAGTGCGGCCCATCGATGGCACCATCGCCGCGACTTGAACTCGCATCGATCATGCCGGTTCGGTCCGTTTGCACATTCACATTGTGGTGCGGTCTGAGGCCGAGCTGCCCAGCCTTCCATCCCGTAGAAGGATACAAAATTCAGCCGGATCGTGATCGCAAGAAGCGTGACCCGAGCGGGTTTATTCTTGGAGAATGCTCCTCCCACGCCATACCCGCCATAAAAACTTGTCATCCTGAACGGAGCGTAGACCTGCTTTTCGCCCGGCGCCCGTTTGTCATCCTTGCGGTATCAACCGAACCAAGTCGAAGGACTTAGGGGCCGATAGTCGTCCTAACGAGGATCCACCGAAGACCTCCACGATCTCAAATGCCGCGTTGGGCGGGCGTTTCGAAGCATAGTAACCAGCCGGTACACATTGACACTCCTCATGTGTCAGCATTATGCTCGCTGCGCCCTTCACGAAAGTTCCCCGAAATATCCAGACCCTTCCCAATGAAGAGGCGCTTTGAGGTGCATTTTAGGCGTCAATCCATTTTTCTGCGAAATCGCCGAGGGGAGCCAGTTCCGCTTCGACACGAGGTGCATGCCGCAGTGGTTTCTTTAGCAGGTCAGAGGTCTTCCGAGCAGTGGAATGAATGTCCACTGCCTGAAGACCACCGCTTCGTCCGAAATTCCTGCCTCGCTCCCGCCCACCTTAACAACCTTCCTACTCTCAGGAGAAAGCTATGCGTATGAAGTTCGCAGTGCCTGTCTTCACGTGCCTACTTTTTGGCTCTCTGCTCAGTGTTGCACAAGAACACTGGTAAGCGCGAGGTTCTACTTCATCTTCGCTGAGATGGGAGCAATTGATGGACGCGCGCGGGCTCTACTTCGCTTGCAGCTGGCGCATTTGGATGGGGGCGAGGTCAATTCTCCAGATGGGGCCACCTTCAAACAGCGGTCCTTGCGACCGGAGGAATGTCGGGCTGTGTCCGGCGGAAATCCATATATGTGTATCTGGTGGCAGTTTGCCGACGAGGGGAGCAACCACCCCGGCGACTCCACCGATCTCGACGTGGATGTTGAAGTGAATCGCCTTGCGCTTGGAGCCGGCGACGCTGTAAGTGGCATTGTCGTCGATTGTTTTGATCGCAAGATGGATGATGCGCGGCTTGGCAGTGGGAGCCAGCATCGGGAGCTTGGTCTCGGCATCCAGGGAGATGTTCTTAAGAAGTATCGGGACCATACCGTTGACGAGATCAGCGGGCACGTCCATCTGCTGCGTGACATTCTTCTCTTGGTTTTTCTCGGCGGCGTGAATGGTGACTTCGTTTTTGGTGCCGTCGATCAGAATGTCGATGGGATGCGGGAAGGAAGGACCCTTCTGGATCAGGTGATCGGACAGCAACCGGAAAGTGTGGCCCTGAACGAAGACTACGGTCTCGTCGTGAAGGGAACCGTCCTTGAAATGAAAGACTGTCTCGGTGGTGACCTGATTACCTTCAACGACCTGAAACTGGTCGCCGGACGCGAGAATGCCGCCATCCAGAGAACGCAAAACCAGAAAGCCGTGGGAGATTCCTTCGAGGTACTTCACAGCCACGGGTTCCGCGTGGACAGGACTGCAAAGAGTCAAGCTGAGCACAAGCAGAATAAACCAGTGCAAACCAAAGCGGGCCAGTGGCCGCGAATGGGAAGATGCGATCATTTTGATCCCCGCAAATCGGTCAGTCGCGACGTGGGTTGTTCGCGGCGATAACAGCGCCCTGATGTTTGTGTCATCAACGGTAGCGACGCTCGTGTTTCCGTTCGATCCGAAGAACGCCTGTCCAAGTACGAGTTCGATGGCCGAGGAGCATCGAGGGTTGGGTTGCAATCTTCGGACCGTGGGGCTTCGGCGTCGAGTCCGAAACCATAAGCCGTCGACACTGCTCGACACCGGCACTCAATCGCGGCATACTCTGCACGGCAGTTCAGACATGTCAGAGGGAGCCGCATGATGACGAGGAAACTGGTAGCGATTTTGTTCTGGGTTTGTTTGAGCGCTCCGATGTTATTTGGCCAGAAGGCGCCCGAAGGTATCTGGCAGGGCTATGACGGAGAATGGCGCCATGTCTCAAAGCAGCTGGTGGATCTGGCCGAAGCGACACCGCCGGAAAAATTCACGTGGCGCCCAGCGGCGGGAGTGCGCTCCACGAGCGAAGTGTACATGCATATCGTGATGGCGAACTTTTATCTGCTGAGCATCACCGGACCGAAGATGCCTGCCGACCTGAAAGAGGAGATGGACACAACGGTTACCTCAAAGGCCGATGTGATCAGCTGGCTGAAGCGGTCGCTCGATGCGGTGAAGGATGCCCATTTAGCTGAGACTCCGAAGGACCTGGAGCGCAAGGTCCACGTAGCGGACCGCGATGCGACGGTGGATGGTATGTACCTTCGTATCATCGTGCACGCCAACGAACACATGGGACAGCTCGTCGCCTATGCGCGTATGACAGGAGTGGTGCCACCGTGGTCTGGGAAGTGAAGAAGGGGGCGACTATGCCGCTTGAGATTTTCAAACTCGCGATCCACGTGACTTAGGGTCGCGATTCGATCAAGTAGAAGGATGTTTTTACCAGGAAAAGGAGGTCAAGATGTGGCGAGAACGGACGCTGAAGATTGTGTTGGTGTTGGTCGGTGTGCTGTTCATGGCAGGAATTTACCCCACGGTCGTCACTTTGTGGCATCACGACCGTTCGGGAGACACCGACGCGATGATGTTGAGCCTCTACTTTGTGCTCGGAGTTTTCTTGTTGATGGCTGTAAGAAGCCCGTCGGAGCATCGTAGCCTCATCGCCTTCGCCGCCTGGTCGAGTTTTGCGCATGGCGTTGTGATGGGGGTACTGGCATACCAGATTCCGGCAGAACGCATGGGGCTGTCTTTGGCAACAGGGGTCCTCTTCGTCATTGGCGTAACCTTGATCGCCCTGGCTCCCGCCCAACCGCCCATCGGCGAGCAAGCGGACGCGTTGACGAGTCGGATGAGGGCGGGAGTGCTGGCTGGGCGTTCCTAGCGGTTGAATTCTTCGGTCCCCGGAGGTCAACAAATTCAGCCGTCGAGGCTGTTGATCTGAGAAAGCAAGTCCCGCAGTTTGAGGTGATTAGGAGTTGATGCAAGGTTGACTGGCCGTGCATTGCCGCTCCGTGGTCCCTCTACTACAACTGGCGTTGCCATGCGAGACCAGTTGCGTTCTATCCGGCTCCCCTTTCTGACTCTTGCTTTTGTGATCGTCATGTTCGCGGGTGTTTCGTTCGCACAGCAATCGCCTGACGCCCCGCAGCCTCCCGACGACCAGTCCCCTTATCAGGTAGAGGAAACACCTGAGCCGCAGCAGCCGGCATCAGCACAGCAGCCGGCTTCCGACCAACAGCTTCCCCAATACACCATCGAAGACGAGAAGCCTCCCGCAGCCCACTATCCGCCCGAGCGGCGACAATCGGATGAGTTGGCTCCGCGGGCACTCGAGTCCTTGCGCGAAAGTGCGTCGTCGAAAACGGAGTTTACGTTGGATCACTCGATGTTGGTATTGGCCTCGAAGCTGGATTCCGAGAACGAAGATCTTCGCCGCGTGATCGCAGGCGTGAGCGGAGTCTCGATCCACAGATTCCACTTTCCGGGACCCGGGATGTACGATCCGGCGGCCCTGAAGTCCATGAAGCACGACTATCAGGCAGCCGGCTGGAAGCAGATGGTCAACAACCGTCCGAAGGACGGCGGTCTTGGGGGAACAGGGCTTTGGATACGTTTTGAAAACAATGCGATCAGCGACGTCGCGATTCTGCTCGCCAAGGCAGACTCGGTGAACTTCATCGTCATTTCCGGCTCGATCAGCCCTCTTGACCTCATTCACCTGGGGGGACACTTCGGCATTCCGAAGATTCAGGGCGGCGTGATAGTACCCAACAACAAGCCGCGCTCTTAAGGCGCTTCAGCTCGGATACGGCAATTCCTCAACTCGCTTCGAATACTGCGCGTAGATAGTAGATCAAGGACATCTTGGCTGACCGGATGAATCCTAAGTAGGCGATATCTTCGCGCGAATGAAGCAAGAAACGCCGACCTCCTGCCTCCGGATGGGTCAGACTTTCGAAACTCGCTAGAAATCCTTACAGAAAAGCCCGTATTCCCCAATCCCGCGGGCAAAATTATGGTCAGGGAGCGAAAGGAGGCCAGATGAGTTCAGACGGTCCCCTGGGTGAGCGGCGCACGTGGAGAGCAATCGCCCAAGAACTCGCCTCCGAAAGCGAGTCCAAGCGGGTCCTGGAGTTGTCTACAGAGTTGAGCAGGGCGATTGACGCGCGCAACGATGCGGGAAAGCATCTTCAATCGACGCATCCGCGGGATCTGGACGGGGAAACCGGCGCCATCGAACTTCATCGGATCAGCGACAACCCCTATCAACGGCTTCAAAACAGTGTTCAGATTTCCGACCTTTTGCGTTCTGCCATGAACGCCACCTGCGCGGATTTTGGCAACGTCCAACTCTTCGATTCGTCCCAGGGCGTTTTGAGAATTGTGGCGCAGGACGGTTTTGAAAGAGAGTTCCTGAGTTATTTCGAAATCGTGCGCTGCAACGACAATTGTGCTTGTGGCGCTGCCGTGAGCAAGCGGTTGCGCGTAGTGGTGTCGAACGTCGCCAGGGATCCAGTTTTTGGGGAGAGTGACTCGCGGAACGTCTTGCTGCGCGCGAATGTGCATGCCGTACAGTCGACGCCACTGATCAGCACGTCGGGGAGATTGATCGGGGTATTGTCCACCCACTACAACCGCGTTCAGGCCCCATTTGCGCAGGTGTGGAAGCAAATCGACGAACTGGCCGCCACCTTCATCGGAAGAGTGGAAGTGCCAGAGACGATCTGAATTCGGAGTTCACTCGACGTTTGGGTAGCAACTATGATTGTGCCCGGCGGACGTACCGTCACCTCGATTTGGATCTACCTCTTGGTGCTGGCGATCACCCTAAGTTTGGGTTTTCTGCTCTATGAAGCCGCAACGCGTCCGGCGCGCCCGACCCCCCAGAAGACCCCGCCGATGCACGACCCGAAATAGACAACTGCTAGCGGGAAGCGCCTGTAGGCCATGAGGACAGCCTCGTCCGGAGCATCGCGACTCTTCGTTGTTACTCCAGTCATCTGTTTCCGGTTACGAAAAGCAGGTTATGATCTGCGGCCATCGGGATCAGAACCATGCGCAAACCGAGTCTCGTCGTCTCGCTGATTACACAGGACAACGACTACCAGATTGAACAGGCACGAGCCGCGGAAGAAATGGCGCGCCGCGTCGGAGTCGACCTGCAAGTCATCTTTGCCGACAACGACAGCATCCAGCAAAGCCAGCAACTCCTCAAGCTTATCCAATCGAATACGGCGGTGCCGGACGGCATCGTGCTGGAGTCGGTGAGCGGGACAGCGTTGCCCCAAGTGGCACGAGCCGCGGCCGCCGCAGGAATCGGCTGGGTCGTTCTGAATCGCCTTGCGGAATACATCCCAGACCTGCGCCGCAACTATAAGGTTCCGCTTTTTGCGGTCGCAGCGAACAACGAAGAGGTCGGCCGCATTCAAGGAAGACAACTGGAGAAGTGCCTGCCAGAAGGCGGCTCGGTCCTCTACATCCAAGGGCCGTCGGATAGCCTGGTGGGCAAGACGCGCACCGATGGCTTGTTGAAGACCAAGCCTGCAGGTGTGCAATTGAAGATGATCCGCGGCCAGTGGACCGAGGCGAGCGCCTATAAGGCTGTCACGGCATGGTTACGGCTCACAACATCGCAGCAGGCACGTATCGACGCGATTACCTCTCAAAATGATGCGATGGCAATCGGCGCACGCAAAGCATTTCAGGAAGTCTCTGATCTGAACACGCGCGATCGATGGCTTTGTCTTCCCTACCTTGGTTGCGACGGAGTCCCCAACACGGGCCAAGCGTGGGTACGCAATGGTTCTTTAGCTGCCACCGTGATCATTCCGCCACTCGCCGGACAGGCTGTGGATATGTTGGCCACGAGCATCCGCACAGGCGCCATGCCCCCAGAACTGACAATGATGGCACCGCAATCTTTTCCAGCTTTGGACGCGATCGGAAAAGTCGAGGCGGAGAGAGTAGGGGCGGCAAGCGCCAAAATCTAACCTGATCAGCGGGCCTGCGCGATCAGCGCAACGTGCTTCGAAAATACCCCGTCAGCTTTCAGCGCGCCGCCGAGCGTAAAGCAGGCGTACGAGCCTGCGGAAGAGCGTGTTTATTTCATCGATCATCATGCTGGTTTTCCCGGTTCGTTCGATAATGAACAGAGCAGCATGCATACGCGGGTGCGAACTTGCGATTTGGAAGACCTTGTTCGATATCGAACCCTTCGGTATCGAACATGTTGTGCATGAGGGATTAGGTTTCGCAGAAATAGAGTTGGAGGAAGTTATGACGGAACAAGCACGAACTTTCCTACCCGCAGCGGGCAAAGACTGGCTGCTGCCTTTTTATGATCCGGTGGTGAAGCTGCTGGGTGGAGACGCCGCTCGAAAAATCCTGATGGATGAGGCGGATTTGCGGACCGGGCAGCGCGTACTTGAGGTAGGGTGCGGCACCGGCACGCTCGTGTTGATGATGAAGCGAGCGCATATCGGCGTCGAGGTCGTCGGGATCGATCCGGATCCGAAGGCGCTCGCGCGGGCACGAAGTAAGACGGCGCAGGCGAGCGCGACAGCTCACTTCGATCAGGGATTCGCGGACGATTTGCCCTATCCGGACGGATCGTTCGACCGAGTGCTGTCTTCGTTCATGTTTCACCATCTTCCCACGGCGGAGAAGGGAAAGTTCCTGGCGCAGGTGAATCGCGTACTGAAGACAGGGGGTTCACTCCACCTGCTGGACTTCGAAGAGGCGAGTGGCATGCACAGCTGGCTGGCACATTTGTTTCATGCGAGCCACCAACTGGAAGACAACAAGAAGAGTCGGGTGCTCGGGCTGATGACGAGTGCAGGACTGGTGGGCGCGGAGAAAGTCGCCGAACGAAGAATGCTCCTTGGACGGATCGCGTATTACCGTGCGAAGAGCGGCTGAGTTGCAAAGTACAAGGTTCCCCGGGTACACGTTCAAGGTATGGATGCGAACCTGGGGTACCAAAGCCGACGTTGGGCGGTGATCCGGCATTACTTTCGTGACGTGGAGTGGCAAATAGGTTTCTTGGATCAGCGTGAAATTGAGGAAAAATGCGGATGTCGGCAGGAGGTATGCTATGGCCATTCGCGGAATTGAAGGTATGACGGCGGAGCAAGTGAAGTTCGAGGTGCAGCGAGGCGGAAGGTTCGTCGTTTACCACTATTGCATTTCAATCGTGGTGATGACGTTCCGACGCGGTTCCGACGTGTACTTCGTGCGCGCCGACGAAAGCCGCGTGAACAAAGGCATGCCGTGGACATTGCTGACGCTGGTCGCGGGTTGGTGGGGTATTCCGTTCGGCCCGATCTTCACGATCACCTCGCTAGTGACGAACCTGAAGGGCGGCAAAGATGTGACTGGCAGCATCATTGTCAGTCCGCCCACGGCAAAAGCACAGCCCGTTGTCCAGTCCGCGGTTCCGCTAGGCTAAGTCAGCACACGCCCTCGAAATACTTCCAGAATTACTCGGCTTCGGCTCGGAGCAGGACTCCACCGACAGCGACCAGAACCACCGGCCAGAGGATATGCACGACCAGGGGGACCAGTTGCTGTTCCCGGATGGACGAAGCCCAGATCACGGAAGAGAGAATACCCAGTCCATCCTCGCTGCCTTGGCTCAGCCAAGAACTCCACTCTGCAACGATCCAGGCTAGATGACCACACAGGAGGAAGAGTCCCGGTCCGAGAAGGATCGATCCCGCCAGGGATTTCAATGATGTCGGATTGAAGGGCTCTCTCGTCATAACCGTCTCCTGTAATGCAACTCTCTCGTTCTCTACATGTATGTCGGATGAGGAGCGCTGAATTCGACATCGGACGGAAGATTTTTGGGGAGGCGACCGCTGGCGACGGTCGAGTGGGAAGTGCTTGAATTCGTGGGTCTTGGACGATACTTGACCGAGCAGGTAAGGTGGCGTAGCGTGGCGGCAAATTCCGGCGTACGCGTTCGTTGGCAAAAGGAGGCTGTATGGTGCCACTTTCCCTGCTTTGGCTCCCGATTGTGCTCTCGGCGGTGATTGTCTTCGTGGCGAGTTCGATCATGCACATGCTGCTCAGCTACCATCATTCCGACTATCAGAAGCTGCCGAACGAAGACAACGTGCTCGCGGGATTGCGCAGCGCGGGACTGAAGCCCGGGCTGTACATCTTTCCGTTTGGAACGCACAAAGAAATGAACACGCCCGCGATGGTGGAGAAGTACAAGTCGGGCCCGGTGGGCATGATGACGATACGACCGTCAGGTCCAGTAAAAATGGGTGGATATCTGGCAATGTGGTTTGGGTACTGTTTACTGGTGGCATTCTTTGTGGCGTACTTGACGGGACATACCGTACCGCCGGGCACAAATTATCTGGCGGTGTTTCGCGTGGCTGGAACGGCTGCCTTTATGACTTTCGGGCTGGGCATGCTGAGCAACGGAATATGGAAGAGTCAGCCTTGGGGAGTGACGATCAAAGAGGTGATCGACGGGCTCGTGTACGGACTGCTCGTTGCGGGCACGTTCGGATGGTTGTGGCCGCACGCCAAGATGCCCGTGTTGTGAGTCGGACCTTCGGTTTCTGTCCTCGCTTTCGGCGTTAGACCCTGGCACTGAGGTAGTGGCGAGAAAAAGCATTTGCGCCGAGTTCGGCGGATGTCTCTACGTGTCTCGGTGTCGCGGTAACTCTTCCATCCCCCCGCGCGACTAAACGCAAGAATTTGGGTGATTCCGAAGATCCTTAGTCAGATCCTCAGTTGGGACGGAAGTTGAGGATGACAATTTCTTTTGTCTCGCGGGAGTTCGGTTCCCACTTGCATTTATGGACAGCATCGAGAGCGGATTGAGCAAGGAGTGGATGTCCACCAAGGACTGAAGCAGCCTTCACCGTTCCATTCGGGGCGATGACGGCTTCGATGCGAACCGTGCCAGAGATGTGCATGCTGCGCGCAATACTCGGATACGCGGGTTCGGCGTGACTGACAAGCTTCCGCGCACCCTCGGGGTGATCTTGAGGGAAGCAGCGCGGGGCGGCGACGATCGCGAGCAAAGTGAACAGCGCGATGGGGATCATCCGGCGCATAACACCTGTCTCCGGTTTCCATCTTAGGCAACAATTGCGTCAGGGCGAAGGTAACGCCCGTAATACCACGAAGGGGTTAAGGTAACCAGACGACCGAGTCTGCACCCGGAAAGGCAAGAATCAGACGGGTTAATCGGTGGTAGACGCACGGGCTGGCGGCCTGAGGTTGGAGTTGATGCGGCAAATTTTGGACAAGAAAGTGGAAAACGGAGAGAAAGATGACGGTCTGCCAGCGAGAGAATCCAGAGTGTAACAAGTGGGAAAACCGGAGCTTGTTGACCCCCTGTTTGTCAGCCCGTGCGGCGCGGTAATTTTTGCCTGCGGCCTCGCGAGTGGAAAAACCACAACCAAATGAGATGCACGGAATCAAAACGATCAACGTGTTTGGACTTGGGGGTTGAAAAGGTTAGATCCGATGGGGGATGTTGATCGCGAGACCATGCAATCGGTCGCCGAGCAGTTACTGAGCGACAGTGCGATTCATTTGGACGAAAGAACACTAGGCATTCGTAAGACGAGCCGTCACCGGCTCAAGACTGCACTCTTCGAGATGGATGGCCGGCAGTACGAAGCGATCGAGCAAAATCCCGAGAAGCCAAGCCGGTGGGGCAAGTTGGCGGCCGCTGGCCACAAGGTCGTGCAGTTCCGCGATGTGGAGACGAATAAATACGTGGGTGTCGCAGTGGATGGGAAGGTGAAAGTGTACGGACGTTGAAATATACCCGGAGCTGCGCTGGATTCCTCAGCTTTGCTTGGGGGAGCTCCCGAAGGAGTCTGAGGCCACGTGACCTGGCGCGTCCCACCGGTGAAGTGGCGGGCAACAACGCTTGAGATGCATGGTTACCGAGGTGTGCCTGTGAATGGTGTCCCTGTGAGTCTGTTTCGCTGCGATCGTTACTTGTATGCTGTGAATGGGGCGAGGAAGAGCAAGTGTTCATGTCTGTCCGATCGTCTGGACTTTTCTTTTTGTTCTTAGCACTGGGTTCTCTGCCGGTCTGCTCTGCACAGACACCGCCGCCCGTGATCGGCCCGACTGCCGCACGATCAGATACGAACCCGCCCCCAAGCGATCCTCGCGGAACGCAATCGCAATGCTGGATTCGCGGGACGGTGATGGACCGCAGTGGCGCTCTGGTAGCAGGCGCTCAGGTGGAGCTTTCCCACGGCAATCACGCGACCGTCGCCAGCGCGCAATCTGGGAGTAACGGGCAATTCTCTTTTTCCGGAGTTGCGTCTGGACCTTTCGAACTCACCATCAGCTCGTCGGGATTTGGGACGCAAGCGGTTTCCGGCATTCTGCATCCGGGAGAGACCTTTGTAGCGCCGACGGTGGTGTTAACGGTCGCGACGGCCGTGACTGAGGTAAACGTCGCACTCTCGCCGGTGCAGGTCGCGGAAGAGCAGATTAAAGATCAGGAGAAACAGCGCGTGCTCGGGGTGATCCCGAATTTTTACGTCACGTATGATCCCGACGCGGTGCCCCTCGACTCAAAACAGAAGTTCAAGCTCGCCTGGAAAATTACGATTGATCCGGTGTCGTTCGCAATTACCGGGGCGATCGCCGGAGTACAGCAAGCACAAAACACCTTTAGTGGCTACGGGCAGGGTGCCCAGGGGTATGCCAAGCGGTTGGGCGCGTCGTACGCCGACTTCGTGTCCGGTACCTTCATCGGCAGCGCGATCTTGCCATCGTTGTTGAAACAGGATCCCCGTTATTTCTATAAGGGAACCGGTACGAAGCGATCGCGCACGCTGTACGCGCTGGCCAATGCCGTGATCTGCAAAGGCGATCACCGGCGCTGGCAACCGAATTACTCGAGCGTGCTGGGGAGCTTTGCGGCGGGTGGGATTTCGAATCTCTATTATCCCGCGGAAAACCGTAATGGCGCGGGCCTCACGATTGAGAATGGCCTGATCGGGGTTGGGGCGACGGCGGCTGCCAACGTGCTGCAAGAATTCGTCGTGAAGAAAGTGACCTCGAACGTGCCGCACGAAGAGCCTACCAAGCCGTGACGCGCTGCTTCATTCAATCGCCTCTACGCCGGAGGTAGCCAATCTCTGGCAACGTCTGAAATCGCGAATCGCTAAGAACCAACAACATTGTTCTGGATGTCTCGCACCGCCTCAGAGATATTTTCGGGGCGGCCGAGGTCGCGCCAGTAATAGGCGTCGGCGCGGAAAGCGGAGATGTCTTCCCCTTGGGAAGCGAGCCGAAGGTAAGAAGTGATGATGGAGAAAGCGCCGTTTTCTGTGAGCCTGTGGAGAAGTCGCGGTGAGATCACGTGGATGCCGGAGAACGCGAGTGGCACCGGGTTTGGGCAAGGGCGGACAAGGTCAGGGCGTCGGTCCGGGAGGTTGAGTTCCCGCGTCGAAGATCGTCCGCAGAGTTGGTGATGTTCGTCGAATAGAAGGTAGCGGGAGGTGGAGCGATCCTGGACGGCGAGGGTGGCAAGGGCGCGGGTTGCGACGTGGGCGGCGACCATGCGGCCGAGGTCGATGTTGCTGAGCACATCGACGTTGTGAAGGATGAAGGGCGCGTCCTCTTTTAGCGCGGCGCGGTTCGCGGAATCCTCCAGGAAAAACCAGGCGGCTTTTTTGAGGCCGCCGCCGGTATCGAGCAACTCCTCTTCGCGGGAGACCTCAATGCGCATCCCGAAGTTGTTATGCACTCGCAGAGAATCGGCGACCTGGTCAGCAAAATGATGAACATTGACGATGACTTCACTGACGCCGAAAGTGCGCAGCCGTGCGAGCGTAATTTCCAGCAGCGTTCGGCCAGCCACTTCGACGAGAGCCTTGGGACGGTCGTTGGTGAGCGGACGCAAGCGGGTGCCGAGTCCAGCGGCGAGGATCATGGCCCTGATTGGGGCTCGCGTCGAGCTCACGCGGGCGGGTTCTCCAATTCGCGGTGGTGGACGATCACTTCGACCCCGGGTCGTTGGCGGAGGCGCTTGGCCAGTTGCTCAGCGAGATAGACCGAGCGATGCTGGCCGCCGGTGCAACCGAAAGACACCATCAGGTTTTTGAAGTGGCGGCGCTGGTATTCAGTGACGCTAGCATCCACGAGTGAAAGTGCGCTGGCGAAAAACTGGTGCACGCTTTCCTGCTGATTGAGGTATTCGATGACGGGCGCATCGCGTCCAGTTAGTGCCTTAAAGCGTTCTTCACGGCCGGGATTGGGAAGGCTGCGACCGTCGAAAACGAAGCCGCCGCCGTTCCCGCTTTCGTCCTTGGGCCAGCCACGGTGAAACGAGAAGCTAGAGATGCGGACCACGAGGTTGTCAGCGTCGGAGGCGAGGGCCTGAAGTTTTTCGGAGGCCAGCATGCTGTTGAATGCTTCTAGCAGCGTCGGCAGCGCGATGGGTAACTTGACGTTGTGCAACAGCCAGCGAAGATTTTTCAGCGCGTAGGGCACGCTTTGCAGGAAGTGCACCTTGCGTTCGTAGAAACCGCGGAATCCGTACGCGCCGAGCGCCTGCATGATGCGGATGTAGACGTAGGCGTAGTAGTACTGCATGAAGGCGGCGCGATCGAGGGTGATGGAGCCGCCGAGCATATCGAGATAGTGATCGAGCAGTCGCTGGCGGAGATCGGGTGGAAGGTCGGCCTTGGCGTCGTAGAGGAGCGAGGCGATGTCGTACTGGAGCGCGCCTTTACGACCACCCTGGTAGTCGAGGAAGAAGGGCCGGCCCTCGCGGAGCATGATGTTGCGTGACTGGAAGTCGCGGTAGAGGAAATAATCGTGCGCGGCACTTAGCAGGAATTTCGTGAGGTGACTGAAGTCATCTTCGAGCGCCTGTTCGTTGAAGGGAATTCCGGCCAAGCGCAGGAAATAATATTTGAAGTAGTTGAGGTCCCACGCGATCGACTGGCGGTCAAAACTAGAACGTGGGTAACAGACTTTGTAGTTAAGGTCGCGGCCAGCTTCCACCTGGAAGCGCGGAAGGATCGCGACCACTCTGCGATAGGCGTCCACGACGCCGGGTCCGATTTGCTCGCCAGAACGATTCTTCGAGAGGAATTCGAAGAGCGAAGTGTCGCCGAAGTCTTCTTCGAGATAGGCGCCTTGATTGAGATCCTCGCCGTAAATTTGCGGCACCGGCAAGCCGTGCTTGCGGAAGTGTCTCGAGAACTCGAGGAACGCGATGTTTTCTTCGCGAACGCTATAAAGGATGCCGATGGCGCTCGCCTGATAGTTTGAGAGGCGAATGATTTGTCGCCCTGAGCCACCGAGCTCTCCCTGAAGCTGATGGATGCGGGTGGCAGGCGCGTGGAATTGCTGCTCAAAGAGTTGTTGGAGAACGTCCATGGAAGATGTCAGTTGTGATCACAACAAGATAGCATCGAACACTCCTGCCACGATCATCTCCCCACAATGGGGCACCTCCTTCATGGCGTGGTCACCACCGGCAGCTCGATGAAGCTGGCCTCGTCGGGCGCGTGATAGATACGCTGGACAGCTTTTTTGAAATCCTCCGGCTTCGCCCAGAAGATGTTAGGGACGAAGGTTTGCGGGTTGCGGTCGTAGAGCGGAAACCAGCTCGATTGAATCTGCACCATCATGCGATGGCCCGGAAGAAAGACGTGATTCGCAGTCGGCAATGCGAAACGGTAGAGTAGTGATTTGTCGGACGGTATCGGCTTGGGCGTTTCGAGGCTCTCGCGATAGCGGCCGCGGAAGATGTCGGCCGAGATCATCAATTGGTATCCGCCCATGGCGGGCTGGTCAGCGACCTCGTCCGGATAGAGATCGATGAGTTTCACGACCCAATCGGAATCGGTGCCGCTGGTGGACGCGATGAGGTTCGCGATTGGCTGACCGCTGATCTTCAAAGGCGAGGTGAGAGCGTCGGAAGTGAAGGCGAGAACGTCGGGTCGGCCAGAAGCCTCGCGCTGATCATCGACCAGCCAGCGCGACCAGGACTTTTCGTCGATTGGACGCGAGCGAAACGGAACGGGTTTCGATGGATCTGAAACGTACTCCTCGAAGGCACTGGCGCCGGTGGGAGCGCTGAAGCTTAGCTTCAATCCCGCATTCAAATAGAGCTGCGTCGGCTTCACGCTACAGCCGCTCGGACAACCAGATGGCCATGATGCGAGTCGCAGCCACTTATTGGTTCCGGTTTCGAAGGCGGATACCGGTGCGACGTCTGCTTTGGGGGCGCCGTCTTTCAGATACTGATCGAGGAAGGGTCGAAGAATTTCCCGGCGAAAATAAAGCGCGGTGTCGCTGTTGAATTTCACTGGGCCGAGAGCACTGGCTTCGTAAATTTCCTGTCCGTGGTGCCACGGGCCGAGAACGAGGAAGACGTGGTCGTTGGCGGTGTCCTTTGGCTCGATAGCTTTGTAGACAGCGGTCGCACCGTAGATGTCTTCCTGGTCCCAAAGGCTATCGACCAGCATCACTGGAACTTTCAGCGGCTGGGCCGCGAGAATGCGATCCATGGCCTGATCGCGCCAATAGGCATCGTAGTTGGGGTGTTCGAGGAGCTTGCGCCAGAAGCCGAGCTGCTCCATGCCGCGCTGGCGGCCGAGTTCTCCGGCTGATCCGGCCCGAAGAAACATATCGTAGTCGTCGAAATGGCTCTTCCACCACCGGACCTCGTTCGTGCGGCTTGCCTCCTGCTCGTAGATGTACGACATTCCCTGTTCACGAAAAGCACCGTTGTGAAACCAGTCGTCGCCCATCCAACCGTCGACCATCGGATTCATGGGAACGGAGACTTTGAGGGCGGGATGCGGATTCACGAGCGCCATCAAAGGCAAGAAGCCGTCGTACGATATGCCAAGAATGCCAACCTTGCCATTGGTCTCGGGAATATTTTTCACAAGCCAGTCGATGGTGTCGTAGGTGTCGGTGGAGTGGTCGACGGGCGTCGGATTCTGCGGACCGTGCAGCGGCCTGGTCATGACGTAATCCCCTTCGGAGCCGTGTTTGCCGCGAATGTCTTGGACGACGCGAATATAACCGCCCGCAATGATGACGTCGGTTGCATTGTCGTAGCCCTCGAGGATTGGACCGAGATGTGAACTCTGCTCATGACTGGTGAGTGCGGTTGCGTCGTACGGAGTTCGCGTCAGCAGGATCGGCGCTGATTTCGTGCCCTTGGGCACGAGGATGACGGTGTGCAGCTTGACGCCATCGCGCATGGCGATCATGACGTCCCGCTTCGTGTAGTCGAAAGTGCTCGTGTCCCGCTCCATCTTGGCGGGTGTTTCGCTGGGGAAGTCGGGATATTTGGGAGCTGCTGTTTGTGCGGCCGGCGAAGTTGCGGCCCAAGCGACCGCGATCAACACCAGGAAGAAGCGCGGAATGTGCAACGAACGCTGAAGCGATGCTGGTTGCATCGAGCGGACCGCCATGAAGGAACCTCGTGTCAGATGGAGTTGTTATTTCTCGGCCGAAAAGTGGACGACAGTATACAGCCTTGGTTTTGACTACGGCTCTCACTGACGTTGAAGCATTTCACCGGCGAGGTCGCTTAGAAAGCCGCAAAAGAACGCGAAGAACAGCGGGCGATCCCCGAGTATGAGATCGTGGAAGCTGGTCGACTGATCTCTCATGACGCGACGGCTCTTTTATACAGATCATCGGGTCTTACCGCTGCCACCGCAGCATCGTTTCCCTATAGCAAAATATCGGATGTTGCGCGAACTGCTGGAGGGGGACGGACATTTTGCG
>Ga0210409_10001382_pt1 | contig 32133 bp, 21 predicted proteins | sample IncBWH17MmetaG_FD_161649 | JGI IMG/M metagenome (GOLD analysis project Ga0210409, IMG submission 161649) | Forest soil microbial communities from Barre Woods Harvard Forest LTER site, Petersham, Massachusetts, United States - Inc-BW-H-17-M | ecosystem: Environmental > Terrestrial > Soil >...
AGGCGATGGTCGGACCAAACTCCGGCCGGGCAAACATTTCAATGAGAACGCCGAAGGAAAAGCCGTGGACCAGGCGATCAGACAGCAGGCTGTGATCCAGAATTGTCCCCGCCTGATTGATGAAAGCAACGGTGCCGAATAAGCCCAGTGAAATATTGAGCAGATAAAACCAGAACACATAGCGCTTGTTGCGCAGCACCATGCTCAAGGCGGCGCTCAGGAGGCCTTTGTTCTTATTCATACGTAGTTGTCCTCAAAACCACCCGTGCACCGACATCATGCGTAAAAGGGGTTCTTTGTGTCTTCAAACGGCCCACCAACCCAGGGCCTGGCTGAACAACTGGGTAACGAACAGCCAGTAGTTCGAGACTTTGTGCGCCGCTTTTCCATTGGGCTCGGCCGTGCGGCTGTTGTTGAAGTTGTCGCGGTCGATCTGAACGGTATGGTCGGGATCGATTTCCGCCGACACAACCTTCGCTTTCTTCTGATAGCTGAAACGCGTCCACCGGCTCTGTCCGTCCCAGTGCTCGCGGATTGTCTCGCCGTTGTCGAACTTAATCTCCACTTCGACCGGCATCACGAAATCTTCTTTACGGTGCAGCGCTACGTAGGACTGGTAGACGGTGTCGTCCTTAGCGTTATCTGTATCTGTCTTCTTGTCCTTCTTTTCTTCATACCAGTTCACCGGGAAAGACTCGACTTTGAGCACTTCGTAGTCCATGACCTTCGATCCGTACACCGCCTGGTTGAAGTACCAGCGCAGATCCCTACCGGAAACTTCTTCGATGGTTTTGAGGAAATCCTCTTTTGTAGGATGAGTGAATCGATACTTCATGAAATAAGTGCGCATCGCTTTGGCCATCGTGTCTTCGCCGACGATTCCTTCCAGCGTGAGCAGCACGCTGGCCGTCTTGCCATAGGTGACGCCGCCGTAGGATGTGAAACTGTAGAAGTCGTAGGCCTTCTGCGCCATGGGATCGCGATCGGATGCGAAGAGGGCATACATGAGCCTCTGCTCATCGTGCTCGTTCAGGGTCGCTCCCGCCATGTTCAGAATCGACGTGTTTGTCCCCAGGATCGAATCCAGCACTTTGACTTCGGTGTAGCTGTTGATCCCCTCATCCATCCAGGCATCTTCGAATTCGTTGGTGGCGACCATGCCGTACCAGTACTGATGTCCGAATTCGTGCTCCACGACGTTCTCGATGAGGTAGAGTCCGCGGGGCGCGAACCAGCTCGATTCCCCAGTAATGAAGGTGGGGTACTCCATGCCGCCGGCGGCGGAATCGGGCTCGGGATCGACGACCGTCAGCGTTTTGTAGGGATAGGGCCCGTACCACTTCTCGAATCGATCGATCGTGTCCCGCGTGATGCGGTCGTGGCGCTCGGCCTGGCTCCAGTGAGCGGGCTGCATCAGGAAGCGCAGTTTGATCGGACCCATCTGCGATTGATAAACGCTTTCCCGCACTTTGTAGCGGGGGCTCGCGGTCCAGGCGAAGTCGTGAATGTCGTCGCCGTGATAGGTGTAGGTCTTGGTGCTGTCGGGATTACTTTTTTCCTCGACCAGCACTCCGCTGGCGCCGACGACCTCATACTGCGGGACCGTGAGCTTTACGTCGTAGACGCCGAAGTCGGCGAAGAACTCGGTGGTGGCGTGGTACTGATGGCAATTCCAGGCTCCGTTCCACCACACCCCCACCTTGGGGAACCACTGGCCGCCCAGCACGAAGTCGCGCTTCCATCCCGAACGCGCCTGGGTTTCGGGGAACTTCGTTTGGAAAGCAATCTTGAACTGCACGTATACACCCGGAGCAATCGGTTTGGGCACGCGCAGGTCGACCACGGTCTTGTCATCTTTATTGCCGTCGTCGGGCGCGACGAACTGAAGCTGCCCGGTCAGGTCGCCCTGGCCCACAACCTCGATGCTCTTGATGTCTTCGGAACCATATTCTTTCTCTTCCCACTTGTCGTAGGTAGTGTCGCGGCTGCCCTCGAGTTTGGATTCACGGACGAAGGTGGCCTTGGGCTGAAAACCATTTTGATAAAGATGGAAAGGGAAGTGGTCGAGCGCCTGCCCGGTCAGATTGTGGTAGGTGAGCGTTTCGGATGCGTCCACCGTGTGTTTGCTGGCGTCATATTTGGCGTCGATCTCGTAGTGCACCACGCGCTGCGACATCGGCGTTGGCGAGTTGATGGCCGACGTCGTATCGGGGATGGAAAGGTCGCCAGATGTTTCGGGTGCCCCATTGCTCGCGTCCTTGGCGAGAAGTGGGGCTTTTGTTTCCCGAGTCGCGGTCTGTGGAGTGCCTGCAGTCGCAGTCTTCCGGCCGATGAATGCGGCAAGGCAAACGGCTGTCAGGACAACAAGAGGGACAATCGTCCAGCGAATCTGCATGAGAACCTCTGCGGTACGGGTGGCGGCTTTGAATGATACCCCAGCCTGCGCGCGTGCGTCACGGCGGATTGGGCGGTGTGCAGCATTTGAGATCGGTCGGTATAGGGCCTCGCTTTACAAGGTTGGGGAGGAAGCAGATTGTCGACGGGGAAGGCGGCCACGGGGGCTGAAAGCCCGAATAGACTTCCGCTCGCTAACGCGGCCCTCGAAGGGCCCCTCCTCCACGTTTGTACAGGCAGCCCCCAGAGCAGCGATTTCGCTGGCGGGCGGGCGATGCCGTTGGTAATTTGCGCTTTGCATCGCGACCGCCGAAAGTTAGAGGATTCGGGGGCGACCGTGCACCAGGACGCAAGACTTAGGACTCTATTCAGTTCGCCAGCGGCGATCGCCGATCCCCAGCCGTCACCGCCTGGAACGGTGCTCCGGAATTTGGGCCGCGCGTTGCTGTACTTCTCTGCATTTTTTCTGCTGTTGGGCAGTTACATGGAATTCACCCAGTATTGGATTCAGGCACGCTGGATACGGGCGGATGCGAAAGTATTGAGCGTCAAAGTCTATGAATCGGTCGATGCCAGCGGCCGTCGCGGAAACAAGTCGAGCTACGGCTCGCGCCTCAGGATTTCGTACCAGGCGGCCGGAGAAAATCGGCAGTCCGAGATCGATTCTGGCCCCGCGTTCACCAACATCGCCGACGCGGGCTCGTACGCTGCGCACTTCTCGTTCGGCAGGCGCATTTCGATTTTTTACAAGCCTTCCGATCCTAGCATTGTGCAACTGCAAGGCGATCCTCCGCCGACGTATATAACGGCGTCTCAGATATTGCAGATTGCCGGTTTTTTGTTTCTCGCGGGAGTACTCGTGAAGTTTGCTCTGATGCAAGAGCCGCGCCGGGAAGCGACCTAACGGGCGGCAGCGGCGAAGGCCGCGGGCCGCGCCCGGGGGCCTCCGGTGCCGGTGGAATTTCGGGGATGAGAATTTGCTTTCATATCCTGCGAACTGCCGCCCAAGTTGAACTTGCCCACCATGGCCTGCAGATCGAGAGCCAGGCCCGAAAGTTCCTGACAGGCCGTCGCCGATTGCTGCGCCCCCAGTGCGGACTCGTTGACCAGTTTGGCGATCTGTTCCACGTTGTTGTTCACTTGCTCGGATGTGGCGGACTGCTGGGTGGCGGCCGTGGCGATCTCGGTGATCATTGCGCCCACCTGCTCTGACACCTGAATGATTGCCTTGAGCGAGTCGCCGGCCTTCGCGGTAGAGCTCACGCCTTCCTCAGCCTGCTTCGTGCCGGCCTCCATGGCGGTGACTGCGGCCGCGGTCTCATCCTGAATGCCCTTAACCATCAGCGCAATTTGTTTCGTCGCGGCGGAAGTGCGTTCGGCGAGCTTGCGCACTTCATCGGCGACGACCGCGAAGCCGCGACCTTGCTCACCGGCCCGGGCTGCTTCGATCGCGGCATTCAGGGCCAGCAGATTGGTTTGGTCGGCGATGTCATCGATCACGCCGACAATGTGGCCGATCTGGTCGGAACTCTTACCCAAACCCTCCACCGTCTTGGCCGTGGCGGCGACGGAATCGGCAATCAACTGCATCTTGGTCAGAGTATCCTCCACGATGGTGCCGCCCCGGCGCGCGGTCTCGGCGGCCTGACGCGCGGCCTCGGCAGCTTTGTTGCAGTTGTCGGAAACCGTCGTCACTGTAGACGACATTTCCTGCATGGAGGTCGCCACCTGTGCGGTTTGATCTTTTTCTGTCTCCGCGCTTTGGGCCTGCAGGGTTGCGGAGGCCGAGATTTCTTCACTGGCGCTGGCCACGTGCGTGGCCGTGCTGGCGATGGATTGGATGATTTGCCGCAGGTTGTTCTTCATCCGGTTCAAGGCCTCTCCAGCCCGGCCGGTTTCGTCCTGGGTGGTAATCTCGAGATCCGCTGTAGCCAGATTGTTGTTGGCGATTTCCTGGATCAGTCCGACCATCTCCGTCATGACGGCGGTGATGGAGCGCGTGATCAGCGTGGCGATGCTGATTCCGACGATAAATCCGGGGACAGCGAGCAAGACAACCAGGTAGCGCATATGCGATTGCGCCGTCTCCTGTTCCCTGACAATTTGTTCCTTGAACCGGTTTTGTAGCTGCACCATTTCGCCAATTGCTTTGCGCAATCGATTGCGGACCTCTGCCGTCTCAGCACTGAATGCAAGATCGACAGCTTCCTTCCCTTTGTCGGCGCGACGCAGCTGAATTTCATGATCAAGGGTCACGCGATAATCCCCGTAAGAATTGCGAATATCACCATATAGCCGGCGCCCTTCTTCGGTGGATAACAAGGTCGAGAGCTTGTCCATGCTTTCGGTAAATTGTTGTTTGCCTTCTTCATCGTGTTGCAGCAAGTCCTCCCGCCCCACGAGGATAAAAGCCCGGACGCCGCTTGTTTGCTTCTCCAGCGCGGCCTCAATCTGAGAGGCGAGGTAGGTCTTAGTCATGATTTGGCCAGCCTGGGCGGAAATATCGGCCAACTGGCCAATCGAGGTGTAGCCGACGATCCCCATCGCGACCAGGATCAGCAGGAGACTGCCAAAGCCCAAGCCCAGCTTCATTCTCAAGGTCAGCCGATTCATACCCTCTGCCTCCTGGCATTCGAACGGGTGCAGTGTTGCTGGTGGACTACGATGGAACGGACAGACTGGGTTTCAGCCCAATCAACAGGACTATCGGCCTGTGCGTCTTATACTTTAGGTTTTCCGGCAGTGTGTCGCGGGCTCCCCTGTCACGGTTCACCGGGCTCTTGCACTCCGCCCATGCCGCCGACGATACTGGAGTGTTAGACCGATCCCGACAACCTAAACTATGAAGACAACAATCTCCCTATCTACGCCCGCCGAACTCGAAACGGAAGCACTGGTCGTGTTGGTACTAGACCATGCGGAACCTGCTCCCACCGATAAAGAAAAAGACAGGAAGCCGCAACTGAAGGTGGCGACCAACGATGCGGCGGTGCAGTCGGTCGCGGCCGACCTGTTGGGGAGCGGTGAGGTGACCGGCAAGCCGTTTGAGACGAACCTTATGCATCGGCCCGTCACGGTCATGGCGAAACGCCTGCTGCTGGTGTCAGGTGGGGGCGCAAAGAAGTTCTCCAGCTACGACCTGCGGCGCGTCGCTGGAACGGCGGCGCGCGCACTGAAATCGCGCGGCATTCGGAGCTTTGCGTTCGTGGCGCCGAGTGGCATTCCCGCAGGCGAGGCGGTGCGGGCGATTGTGGAAGGCGCGCATGTAGGCAACTTCGATCCCGATTATTACCGCAGCGACCGGAAAGACCAGAAGATCGATACGCTGACGGTGGTGGCCAGCGGTAACAAGGCCCTGCTGGAAAAGGCCGCTAACGAAGCGCAGGTTATTGGCGAATCGCAAAATTTCACGCGCGACCTAGTGAATGAACCCTCCAACCGCATGACACCGACGATTCTTGCGGATCGTGCGAAGAAAATGTCGGCGGAAGTGGGCTTGAAGTGCGAAGTCTACGGTGCGGACAAGATCAAAGAATTAAAGATGGGCGCGTTCTGGAGCGTGGCGCAGGGCTCCGACGAACCTCCAGCGCTGATCGTCATGCACTACGAGCCGGCCGGTGCGCCTGAGAAGCCAGTATTAGGTTTGGTAGGGAAGGGAATCACCTTCGACACCGGTGGCATTTCGATCAAGCCTGCCGACGGCATGGAGAAGATGAAATACGACATGGCGGGCGGCGCGACGATGATCGGCGCAATGCGGGCGATTGCGCTGCTGAAGCCGAATGTCAAGGTCATCGGCATTGTTTGCGCGACGGAGAATATGCCGTCCGGAAAAGCGCAGAAGCCCGGAGACGTGCAAATTGCGATGTCAGGCAAGTCGATTGAGATCATCAATACCGATGCGGAAGGCCGGTTGGTCCTCGCAGACGGTCTCTTCTATGCCCGCCAGTTAGGATGCACGCATCTGGTCGACGCGGCCACGCTAACCGGCGCAGTCGTGGTCGCGCTCGGCTACAACAACGCGGGCATTTTCGCCAACGACGACGACATGTACGAGCGTTTCCACCAGGCGAATGCCAGCGCGGGCGAGAAAATGTGGCGCATGCCGCTCGACGACGAATACAAGGAGCACATTCGCAGTTCGATCGCCGACATCGTCAACTCCGGCGGGCGATGGGGTGGCGCCATTACTGCGGCCATGTTTCTGAAGGAATTTGCCGAGGACACACCTTGGATTCACCTCGACATCGCCGGCACAGCTTGGACCGAAGATCAAAAGCCGTGGATCGCGAAAGGTCCTTCCGGCATCGCTTTGCGCAGTCTGGTGGAATTCGTGAAGGGCTTCGCGGGATAGAAATCGGGGTCACAGATTCGCGCTGATCTCGCAGATAAACCGCGAAGGCCGGCGAACGTTGAGGGAAATCGGAGTGGTTGCTATAATCAGGGACGTTCCGCACGTTTCCGGCGCCGAGCATTTTCGTTGGACCATCCCGCCCCAATCAAGCGTGAAGTGAACAGTCCTCGCGGCCCGCGAACAGCGGGTTTCGAAACGTGGCCAGGTAGCTCAGGTGGTAGAGCGCAGCCCTGAAAAGGCTGGCGTCGGGGGTTCAACTCCCTCCCTGGCCACCATCATTCTAAAGAGCTTGGCGGCTGAGAGCCGAAATTTCCAACCCACGATCCAACCCACGATTCTCACTGCACTCGCTCTGTGAGCAGGTGAATTCTGTCCCCTATGAGCTGTTCCAGGAACTTGCCTTGAGCATCCCGCATGGAGTCCATGTCGGACTGTGCATACAGTTCCATCGTTGTGCCAAAGTCCTCGTGCCGCAGAACACCCTGCACGGTTTTGGGGTCCACTTTCAGTTTCACCAGTGCCGTCGCCAGTGAATGGCGAAAGTTGTGAAAACCGAAGCGTCCCTTCCAGTTCGCAGGAATCACGCCAGCGCTGATAGCTGCCGGACGCAAGTATTTCTGCACCATGATGGACGCGGACAGCGGCTTCTTGCCTCTCAGCTTGACACTGGGAAACACATAGTCGCTTTCCTTGGCGTACTTCGTTCTCTCGCGCCATGCGAGGAGGAAGCCAGCCAAAAGCGGATGCATGGGAACGGGAGCCTTTGACGCTTTCGACTTCGGTTCCTTGAATCTTCCCCACACATAAGCTCGTCTCACGTAAATCACCAACCCCTCGAAATCGAGATCCATCCACATCAAGCCCAACAGTTCTGAAACGCGCAGAGCCGTGGCCGCGTCGCTTAGAGTCAACGTGCGCCTTGGCTCCGGAGTATTGAGAAGAACCTCGAACGCCTGTTTCGGGGTCATGACTATCGCCCGGTAGTCGCTCGTGGTTCGTTGGCTCACCCAGTTCATGGGATTGCCTTCCTGTTGACGAGGGAGGAAGTTGCATCGCTGCCCGTGCTTGAAGACCAGGCTCATGATGCGGCGGATTTTGTCGATCGTAGGATCGGCTAACGGCTTCACCTTCTTCTGAGCGTTCCCCTTGCGAAGTTCCCGAAACCACGCCTCGACATCCCTCGATTCCACGGCTAAGGGTGCTAATCTCCCCCATCGTGGAATGATGCGTTTGATCAGGTGTCGCTCGTAGGTTTCGACTGTGGGAAATGCCTTGGGACGCGCTGATTCCGATTGGTCGATTCTCAGCTCGTTTTCGATATAGTCCTGACAAAGCTGACCAAACGTTCTCGGCGTTCCTTGGAAGGGCTGCAATTGGTTGATGGTTTCGCGCAGCTTCTGACGATCGACTTCTCTCGATGCATCCGCCGGGCTGGGACCGATATCTTTGACAAGACCTATAGCGGTCGTGCGTTCGACTCGTTTCCCGTCTGAGCGAGTAGCGTAATAGCGAAGCACCCACGTCAGACCCTCCGCGCGCATTATCTTGCGTAGACTGCCTATTTGATACCTGGGCATCAAACCCTCCTTGGTGGTTTGCGTGCTCCAGGTGGCCGTGTTTCGCAGCTTACCATGTAGGCGTGGAGTTCCGATAAGAGAAACCTCCAGTCCTTCTTTTCTGCCGATGGATCGAGCGCGTGACCGGGAATTTTGCCATCGCGCACTTTTTGCAGCAGCGTACGTCGCGTGATACCTAGGAACGTGGCCGCTGTGTCTCCGTCGACGAAGTGTTCGAAAGTTTGGGCTGGTGCGGCGGCACCGAGGAGCTGGCTGGCTGTCATAGAGGAACCTCAAGAAACAACGTTGCCCTTGACACTAGCCCAGACATACCAATACAGTCAACATGTATCGTTACACAATTTAACTGAGGATGGCGCATGGCAAAAAAAGCGGCAACCGCTCATCAGCCGGTGATTTCCATCCGTATCTCCGAAGAACTCCGTTCCAGGCTGGAAACACTGAAGGAAGTCATTGCCCAGAAGACCGGCCAATCCGTCTCGACATCCGAGGCCGCGAAGCAACTGCTGGAGTCGGCTAGAGACGACCGTCTTGAGTTGGCAAACCTGCTCACTGAGCCGACCGATTCTCTGCTCAACATTCGCGGGAAAGCGGAGGCACACATGCCGCTCGCGCAGGCTGAATGGGCTCTCGTTGCCTACTATTGCGCCAAGGGTGCGCAGTCATTTATGAGTACCGAACAAGGCCAGCTTTCTTATGACTCTTTGGCCGAGATTCTTGAGGCATTTCTCGCCGTTTACGCAATCGCCCGCAGAAGGAGGAAGCTTTCCCTAGACTTCCTCTATTTGATGACGCTTCCCGAGGACAAACAAGTCGCTGCAAAGGAGCCGGACGATGTCGATAGTGACGACCTCCGTCGAGTCGTTACGGGTACGATTCAGATGCTCAGAGACCCGGCTCAGAAGCGCCGACGACCACTGCTCGCCGTTCGCAATCTCTACACGCTCTTGGATCAGGAAACGTTCTCGAATATCGAAAAGCTGAACGAAGTACTTTGGCCGCACTGGAATACCCTCTGGCGCGTCTGTGCCCGAGGCCATTACGCAGTTCACCGCAAGCCCCTACGACCGAAACCCGCTGGCGACGACGATGACTTTGAAGCCCCAATGCAGCGCGGATTGCCATCCCAGGAGGAGGGCGGATACCGCCTCGATCTGGTGAGAGAGGAGGGGAACGATTTCTCTCCCTACCTGCATTTTCCCGGCCCGCTTGCGCCACGCTATCCGGTAAATGGATACGCGAGAACTGCGGAATTCCGAAGGATGCTGGAAGGGCTCGATTTGACTCGCCCACTGGCTCAATGGAAAGGACACTATTTCTACGCCCACGTTGGAATCATGGAGAACCAAGAGTTCGATGTGAATTTCTGTGCCTGTGACAACGGAATTAGTTTCGTCTTCCCCATGGAGCACTGGAAGTGCATTCAGAATCTGTTTCGCCGTGCATGGCAGTCTCCAGACGTGATGCAGGCGTGGGACACGTTGGCGTCGGAATATGGCGAGATGTGAGCGAGGCGGTGCTTCGCACCGGAAGAATTTTGACACTCCACCCCTGGGAGGGAACCGTAGGGAAACTTGCGTGTGCTCTCGGGGAACCATCTTGGCATCGGATAGATAGCCTGTTCCGGGTTCCGTGAGGAAACCCGTGTATGCGTGCGTTAAATGCAGGGGAGGGGGAGCGATGGTGCTGCTGGATGAGCAGAACTTGGCAGCGGAGGCGGCGAAGCGGGCGCGGTTCCGGGTGCATCACGTGGGCACGAAGCTGAACGAGCCGGAGCTGCACGATCTGGAGGCCATGGCGGGTAAGCGGTCGCAGTCGCAGGCGGAGCTGATCCGCGGTCTGATCCTGCGCGAGATCGAACAGGAAAAGACGGGGCTTCGACCCAGTGCGGAGATGGTGGAGATCACGGCCTGCCGGCTGCTGTTGGTGAACCTGCTGGGTCCGCTGGCCAAGGGCGAGGCGATGACGCAACAGGGGTTTGACGGGATCGTGGACGAGGTTAAGAAGCAGAAGGCGCGTGTGGCGCGGGATCGGCTCAAAGACCACGAAGCGCAGAGGTGAGCAGGGGTGGCCGAGTACCCTCCGCTGCAGCGGCAGACGGACGAAAAGTAAGCGCACCGGAAAAAACTTGGCGACCACGGGAACGGGTGATCTCCCATTTTTCCACTGGCGAGTGTACTGAGCGCGGGAGGCCAGTCAAGGCTCTGCGCTACGCTCCGACCGCTATGCGGCGCAAAGAACGGCCTTGACTAACCTCCCTCTCCGCTCATGTCTTGATTCCATTCATCGAAAAAATTTGAGAAACAAATGGGGACCGAGACCGTGAGCTGGGAGGAAGGCGCCAGCTCCTACACCCTCGTGCAAGGCCGATGGACAGCCGGAACATGAACCCTAATCGAGCGTTGTAAAACGGCGTCCGGCACAGCGATGAGCCGGATGATCACTCGGGAAAGTCGGTGGACCTGGTGTGCGCAGCAGAAGCCTCCAGTTGCTCGCCTTTCCATTCGACAGCCCAGACTTTTGACATAAACTCCACGGAGAGGGTGCAGGCCCACCCGTGCGCAAGTTGAAGCGGAGACTTACCTCGGTCGCAAAGCGGTCCGGTTCTTGCCAGCGACGGCCACGGAGGCAGAGTTGGCGGCCCCGAAACATGGCAAGGGTGGTGGGATAGCTGTGCTTTCGGTAACATCGTTCCGCGACGGCACGATTGAGGTGGAGTTGCTGGCAAGCCACAAGCCGGGGCAGGTTCCGATGCTCGCGGGTTCGTTGGCGTGGCCTTCCGGGTCGCCGCCGAACCATCAATATACGAATGCGTTATGTCCGACCTACCAACGGTCGTGCCGAAAACCAGGTTCGACGGAATGACTCCGCGGCGGTACATCTCCATTCCGGAGTACGAAGGTCGGGGCTGCGGGACGGGTCGGTGGTGTCCTAACTAGGACACTACCGACGGGTCCGTAAGGTCGATGATTGAAATGGGGGATGTTATGCTAATCATCCAGTCAGGGCCGGCACTCACGGCTGAGGCTGCCGTATTCCCACTCATAACGCGGACATTCAACTATCGCGTTGCGGCCGGCAGAATTTAGACTGGTCCGTGCATGTTCACGTTGAGGATATTCTCCTGGCCCAGTTGGGCATTGTTCATTTTCTTCGTCGCTGCGCCCGTCAGGGGTCAGGACTCTACTCCTTCGGCCCAGCCCCCGGATGCTGCCCAGACAGCACCTTCGGCTTCTACTCGCAAGCGCATTGTCTTTGATGACTTTGTCGACTCGGTCGTCCGGCAGGAACGCCGCGCAAACCGAATGGGAGTGACGCCCATGAGTCCCGCCGGGATATATACCAAGGCCGCGCCCAACACGCAGTCGGCGATGATGATGCCTACCATCTCAGGTATCCGCGTCATCTCGGATGCTCTTCTCAACATCCACCTTGTCAACACAATGTAAAGAATGTCGAAGCCCACGCTGCATACCAGAATCACACGCAGGCTCGCGATGAATCGAATAGGAGACCCGTATCCCCACAGCTCGAGATTGCGGAATCGTCAACCGCTAGAACGGTGAGTGACCCCGTTGAAGGCTCGATCTTCTCGCTCAAAGTTGTCATTTCGCGCAGAGTTCTGGGTTTCGGAATTGTTTGGTAACGAATTCCGGGAGCGTCTCTTCCAGCTTTTCGGACAGCCAGGTCTGGAGTTGGGACTTGTGTTCGTCTGAGACGGATACGAAGCGAATTCCAAAATTGCCCGTTTTTGACCAGCATAGCGTTGATTCAGCCAGAAACGGTGCTTCGTGATCGGGCAAAGTGAACTGAACCCGGACGCTTTCTCCGGGAAGGAGCGGAACCTGAGTGCTCAACGCCATCCCTCCTCCGCTGATATTTACGCTGCTACAGCGTACTTCCTCCCTGCCGTCCCTCTGGACAGTGACAGGAATAGAGACCGGGTAACGGAAATAGCGTCTTCGCTCTCTCAAGATAAGACCATATGCTGGCTTGAGAGTTTTGTGGATCGACTGTGGCGAAAGAGGTCTCTCGAAGACAAACTGCGATTTCTTGCGGAACGCCATCGTAGCGCCCGCGTCGTTGTCGCTGATGCCGAACGTCACCGCTGTCCGGTTCGACGAGGAGAGATGTACCTCGTCTAGAATCTGCCCTGACTGCGCTCCTAGGTTGAGATCAACTATAACCGCATCGAATTTTCTACTCTTCAGGAGACTGCCCGCGCTCACCGCGTCTTGACATGCGTCCGGCGAAATCGACAAGTCTCGTAGGGCTGAGCTGAACTCCTGAATTGTAGCTGGATCAGCGGACACCAAAAGTGCAAGTCCTATCGACATAAGTGAAATTCTCACCTCAGAAGGTCTGTCAGGATTGTCTCCTGCTGGATTGGGTCCGGCTTGCAGGGCCGAAGAGTTGCTTCGCAATTTGTCAGCAACTTGGTCGATCGCCAAGGGCTTGCTGAAATAGTACCCTTGAATCTCGTCGCAATGATGCGCCCGCAGGAACGACATTTGGGCTTCATTTTCGACCCCTTCGGCGATCACTTTCAGCCGCAGACTTTTTGCCATGCTGATAATCGCGGCTGTGATAGCTGCATCATCGGGAGTCACGGCAACATCTCGGATAAATACGCGATCAATTTTGAGCTTGCCGATCCGAAACTGTCTCAAGTAGGCGAAGCTGGAATAGCCGGTTCCGAAGTCGTCAATCGCGAGCGCCACACCCATCGCCGTTAGTTCCTGAACAACTGACAACATCACATCTGCGTTGGCTAGGAGTAGGCTTTCTGTCAACTCAAGTTCGAGGTATTGTGCGGCCAGGCCAGTCTCATGAAGCACTCTTCTGATGAGTTCGCAGAAGCCTTCCTGACGGAACTGGATCGCGGATACATTCACGGCGACCGTCACCGGAGGTAAACCCTCCGCTTGCCATTGCTGGGCTTGAGCACAGGCTGTCATGAGCACCCATTCACCAATCGGCACGATCAGACCACTGTTCTCAGCAATTCGTATGAATTTGTCGGGGGGAACAAGACCCAACTCCTGATGCTGCCACCGAAGGAGCGCTTCCAAGCCAGTGATGCATCCTGTGGCAACATCCATCTGTGGCTGATACATCAAGAACAGTTCTTTGTGCTCCAGTGCCGATCGTAGGCCGTTCTCTAGAGTCAATCGCTCCAGGGCTTGAGCATTCATGTCCTCCGTAAAGAATCGGAAGTTGTTGTGTCCATAGTCTTTGGCGTTATACATGGCGGCGTCGGCCCGCCTGATTAGGGTCTCGCCGTCCGCACCGTGTTCCGGAAAAATACTGATTCCGATGCAACAGCCAATACTGAGCGAGTGGCCTTGAACAACGAATGCGGCGGTCATGGCATCCATGAGGCGCTCGGCGGCAACCGCAACGTCGGGCACGTCCTTTATGTCAGTCAGCATGATGAGGAATTCGTCACCGCCCAGCCGGGCGACGGTGTCCTGTTCACGTCCCCACGTCTTAAGCCGCGCTGCGATGTCTTGCAAGAGGAGGTCGCCGATCGGGTGGCCCAACGAGTCGTTGATGTTCTTGAACCCGTCGAGGTCGAGGAACAGGAGCGCAACTTTGTCCTTTTGCCGACGAGCGCCAGCTAGAGTCTTGGCCAGGCGATCCTGCAGGAGGGTCCGATTGGGTAGTCCGGTCAGGCCATCGTAGTAGGCTAAGTATTGCACTCGTTCTTCGGCGATTTTGCGAGCTGTGATGTCCTCGTTCGTTCCTTCATATCCCACGAGCACGCCATCTTTGGAGATGGCTCGCACGTTCGCGGAGAACCATATCTTGCGGCCGTCTTTGCGGTAGACGGCGCATTCAAAGTTCTTGACTATTCCATGCTCTCTCAGTAGCTTCTTGAGCTCTTCTCGCCTCGCTGGATCGACGTAGACTTGCTGGGAAATATCCGTAATACCCGCCATCAGCTCGCGAGGAGAGTCGTAACCCAGCATATGGGCCATTGCCGGATTCACGTTGATGTATCGCCCGCCGAGCGTGCTCTGAAAGATGCCGACGATTGCATCTTCGAAGATAGCCCGATACTTTTCTTCCGCTTGCCGGAGGGCTTGATCAATCTGCTTGCGTTCGGTAATGTCCTCTTTAATGCCAATAAAGTATTTGTTGGCGGGATTGCGAACGTCTCGCGTCACCGGAGTGATCGTCATCTCTTCGGTGTAGGCTGTTCCGTCTTTCCGCCTGTTGACGATCTCGCCTTTCCAGACTTTTCCTGTCGAAATTGTTGCCCACAGGTCCGCACAATAGCTCTCGTTCTGCTCTCCGGATTTCAACAGCCGGTGGTTTTTTCCCAATACCTCTTCCTTAGAGTAGCCAGTCATGATCGTAAACGCCCGATTTACCCACACGATTGTGCCTTCGTAGTCTGTGATAACGATTGCGTTGGCAGCCGCCTCCAGGGCTGCTGACTGCAAGGCCAATTGCTCTTCAGAACGTTTGTGCAGTGTGATGTCCCGAGCTATTGCGGAGGCGCCTGTGACTCGCCCGGTCTCGTCCTTTATGGGCGAGATCGATACTGACACGTCGAGTCGCGCGCCTGCCTTAGTGAGTCGTTGAGTTTCCAGGCATACGACTGGCTGTCCACTCAGGATCCGCTCCATTATGGCTGATATTTCAGCTTGCCTTTCTAGAGGAAACACTAAGGACAAGTTTCGGCCAACCGCTTCAGCCGGGGTGTAGCCATACATGTTCTCCGCTGCGTGGTTCCAATTTGTGATCACACCATCGATGTTCTTCCCGATAATGGCATCTTCTGAAAACTCTACGATGGATGCCAGCCTCTGTGCTGTCTCCTCGGCCTTCCTGCGCTCCGTAACGTCGCGCGCCGCGATCAACTCCGCGTCGATACCATGAAAACACAGTTCATGTCCGACAATCTCGACGTCTATGATTGCGCCGTTCTTTTTCCGGTGTCTACAAATCGTGGCTTTCTGAAATCCGTGAATTGCTTCGGCGGTGGCCTTCAACAGAGTAGGAATGTTTTCCTCGGGTCGAATGTCCGCGATTGTCATCGTTAGAAAATCTCGACTCGAGAAACCATATTGTCGAGATGCAGCTTCATTCACTGCCAGAAACTTGAGACTCTTGCGGTCATATACGCACATCGGAACCGGACTACTGTCAAAGAGGAGCCGATCCTGTATTTCTGACTGGCACAATGCCTCTCTGCGCTCCTTTTTGAGGACCACGAACGCAACTGCGGCGGTCGCCAACGCCGCAAGCAGGATGGAGATAGCGTGAGAGATCCAGATTGGCGTTCGGGGATAAACGGACTGCTGAGCTGCTTCGAAAACAAAGACGAAGCAGGCAATAATGCCTGCCGCCGTTATCGCGCGCACACTGGTGATTATCGTCGCGCGATTTGAAGCAATAAGTTGCTTGAGTTCCTCACGACCTGCCGCAAGAGTGTGCACAATCGTCGCGTGGCGAAGCATTCGAAGAAGATGGTAGTACAGGAACATAACTCACTAGAAGGGCAGTCGGGTATGCGACTAAGGAAGGGCTTGGCCGCACTGCAAAGCTAACCCGCCGATACTAAAGGTCGCTGATTCTGGCATGGATCTCCCCAACCCTCAGCCACTCTCCCCACCACCGCAATCTCTACCGGAACCCGCGCTGACCGTCGGCGGTTCTGCGGCATGGTGCCGTAAGCCGCGCGCATGCATCGCCGCGCATGCTCCTCGTTGGTGGGTTTGTGAATCATGAAGTTGGCGCCCACCAGCAATGCGTGAGTTTCAGATTGTCCACTGACCATGGCAACGATAGTGGAGTTGCTGTTCGGCGATGACTTCCGAGTAGCTCTCACGATTCGCGAGGGATCAGGGACGCCGTCCCAGTCCACAATCACGGCGTCGAGCCTCCGATGAGTAACGGCGTCGAGGGCAGGATCGAGTTCACTGCAAACGTGGGTTGCGATGGCAAAGCTCTCCAGAATCTGATTCATCACACACAAAACTTCGGTGTCGCTGGTGAAGAGAAGGCCATCGAGTTGAACTTGTTCTTTCATAGAACCCCGTCAAGTATTGGCACGTATGCCTCCAAATGCGAGCCGCTTTGTAAGTACCGGGGATGGCGCTAGTTGGCTGCTCTAAAGGCCGCCACTGCAGTCCGATGTCGTGGTACGGGTTCTGGATTAGTGTCTCAGCGGCATACACTTCCCGGCGAGGGAATCCCAGGATCGGGACAAGAACTAGCGGAGGCAGTGCTGGCAAGGCCGATATTTCGGTCCCGGTGTCGTGCTGAAAGGTATCTCCCTGCGCTGCATTCACCTGCGCGCTCGAATCTGATCACTATCCCAATTCCAGACATGTCATTTGTTCGGTTCGCATCCAAGTTGTTCTCCAGTATTACATTGCCTGGACTCGCGTCGTGGCCACGAAAGTGCAATCTCGTCTCTGCGGCAGCCGCGCGAAGTCCGGAGGGCCGGATGAAGGGCAACGGTTTTCTTTGGCTCACGATTCGAAACGAATGGTGGCGGGCATCGGAGAATACCATTGCGTCACCGGTTCCGTACTTCGGGCTGTCGCTAAGGTGAGCCTGGGATAGGCGGCAGTCTGTCACGCGGGTTAATGCAGATTCTGTGGGTGGGCGCGATACCCATCAAAACGTAGAGGTGAAGAGTGACTGCAGACATGGCCTTCGAATGCTTGTTGGTTTCCCACGACGCCCATGTTGTTTGTATGGTGAACAAACTTCTCGACAACCTCTCGATTAACACGAACATTTGTTTGAGTTCTTCAAAAGCTCTTGATCAGTTGGCGAAGGGCAGCGCTGATCTGGTGATTGTTGATTGGCAGGACGATTCTGCGGAGTTGGTTGGAAACATTCGCAAATCTCGGGGATGGCAGAAGCCAACCGTCCTGGCAGTATCTCTAGCGAAGGGCCCGGTGCCGGGCACCGATGTACTGCTGCGTAAGCCGGTGACGCCCGAGGCGTGTGCGAAATCGCTGCGGGCCGCTTACTCCAGAATGATGTACGACTATCGTCGCCATTGCCGCTATTCTGTGATGAGTACGGTCAGCGCAACGGACGATAGAGGACGGCTCTTAGAAGTGACCGTTACCGACATCGGCGATGGAGGAGTCGGTCTGCGGACGAAAGAAGATTTAAGAATCGGGGATACTTTATCTTTTCGCCTATCGCTGCCAAGCGCTAGCCGGGCGATTCTAGTAGAAGCGCGGGTTCAATGGACCAGGCAATACGGCGCTGTTGGATGCCAGTTTCTGCGCATTCCGCCGGTCGACCTCAATATTCTGCACGATTGGCTAATCAGCAAGAACAAGGTCAAGAAGCCCTCGGCGGAAATATGAAGAACGACAGCCTGTGCCTGCCATGCGGTGCTGTCCATCGAACCTCTCTTCCATTCAGGTCGAATAGGCTGTGCGAACGTGTCTAGCAAATATCAGTCTGTGAATGACCCTGGATCCAGCTTGTCCGGCCTGCGCCAGGTCGAAGGCCGCGAGTGGTGGCTTTGGGGTTTCGCGGTCTCCGTCACCCTGGTCTTGACTTTCGGAATCCTGTCGCTAACGTTTCCTGGATTTCATCTTCCTACCGACAAGATCTATACGCTAAGCCTTCGTGAGTGGGTTCGAGGGCTAGCCGCTCTCGTTCTGTTATTTGACATCTACACCATCTACCAGCATTTACAGCTGCAGCGCATGCGCCGCAAGCTCGCCGAGCGCGACCGACTCTTTCAACTTATCAGCGAAAATGCAGCGGACATGATTGCGGTCGTCGACGGCAACGGGAATCGACTGTATAACAGCCCCTCGTATCAGAAGGTTCTTGGATATAGCCGGGAAGAAATGGCCGGATCCTCGCTCGACCTGATCCATCCTGACGACCGGGCCCTCGTCATGGGAGCGGCGGAAAAGGCTCGAATAACGGGGCGCGGCGAACGACTCGAATATCGCATTCGCCACAAAGACGGCTCCTGGCTAGTTCTGGAATCCACGGCCAGTGTGATTCGCGGAGTCGCCGGAGAAACCGAGGGCCTGGTTGTCGTGAACCGGGATATAACCGATCGCAAACGCGCGGAGGAGATGCTCGCGCACAACGCCTTCCACGACGGTTTGACCAACCTGGCGAATCGCACTCTTTTTCTCGACCGTCTCGGACGAGCCCTGGCCACTTCCCGCCGCCACTCTGATTTCAAGTTCGCTGTTTTGTTTATCGACATCGACGGATTCAAAATCTTCAATGACAGTCTGGGGCACAACGCCGGAGATGCTCTGCTGATCCAGATTTCTGAGCGACTGACCAATTGCCTACGCCGTGCAGACACCGTTTCACGCTCGCGTCAGGGCGACGACGGAGAGGCCGAAATCGGCGACAGCACCCTGGCCCGCCCTGGCGGAGACGAATTTGTTGTGCTCGCCGAAGACCTGCGCGATCCCAGCGACGCAGTTCGCGTGGCGGAACGCATTCAACAAAAACTGGCCCTTCCCTTCACCGTGGATGGGCACGAAATTGTCGTGACCGCAAGTATCGGTATCGCTTTTAACATCGACTGTAAGACAGATGCTCCGGACCTGCTTCGCGACGCCGAGATCGCCATGTACAGGGCGAAGCATACCGGCAAGGCCAGCTGCGAGGTCTTCGACAATGCCATGCATGCCGGCGCCCTCAAGCGCCTGCAGCTTGAGACCGATATGCGACGGGCGGTCGAAAATGACGAATTCAAGGTCTACTACCAGCCGATCATCTCGTTGCAAAGTGGCTCCATCGTCGGGTTCGAGGCCCTCACTCGCTGGCACAGCCCCAAGGGACTAATAATGCCCAACGATTTCATTCCGGTTGCCAACGAGACCGGCATCATCCTTGCTATCAACCGGCAGTTACTGTCCGAAGCCTGCCGTCAGCTCCTCTCCTGGCAGCAGCTCTTTCCGTCCGATCCGCCTCTCTCGCTCAGCGTGAACATCAGCCCGAAACAATTCACGCAAGTCGACCTGGCCGCCCAGATTGGCGAACTTCTTCAGCAAAGCGGGATGGACCCGCATTGCGTTGATCTGGAGATAACCGAGACCATCGCCATGGCGGACGCGGAGAGGTCCGGGGGCGTGCTGGCCCAATTGAAAGCACTCGGCGTCGGACTGGACATTGACGATTTTGGCACCGGATACTCTTCTCTCAGTCGTCTGCAACGCTTCCCGGTTGACACTTTAAAGATCGATCGCGCCTTCGTGTCGCGCATGGACAGCGACCCGGAGACCCACGAGATCGTCCGCATTATCATCATGCTGGCCCACAATCTCGGCCTGAAAGTGGTCGCCGAAGGCGTGGAAACACAGGCTCAGCTTGAGCTGCTCAGAGACCTCGGCTGTGAGAGAGCGCAAGGCTACCTGTTTTCCAAGCCAGTGGACCACGAGGCGATACTGAAGCTGCTGGAAAGTCGTCGAACGCATGCCGTCGCGGTCAATCTAAAGCCGTTGGGTCGGCCTAGCTTGAGCGAAAGATGTGAAGAGCGAGGCTGCCTGTTGGACCGGTCGGATTAGCCGTTGACCGTTGAATACGGAATCATCGTTGGGACATACTCAGGAGTTGAAACAGTGGCTCGGCCAATCACCATCATTCAACGCGGTTTAATCTCTTACACGATTTGCGTTCGTTGCAACAGCAAGTTGGAGTCAAAGTATCTTGACTGGCAGAGGGCGACAGAAGAAATTCGACGCAAGTACGCGTCGCATCCTTGCCGAAAGCCCGAAGTGGCTGGAGCTCTGCGCGATGAACCTTCCAAACAGATCTCGGTCTTCGCCGTTAACCTATAGGAAAATAAAAAAACGATTTCGGACGACGCCCAACCTTCTGAACCAGGTGCCGCGATAGCGATAGCGACTGCGCTCTCAGCTGCCTTCCTCGATTATGCTCGCCAGTATATCCCTGCCACTTGTACATTCGGCGATGGAACCAGGAACTTCCGGCACCGCTACGCGATCCAGAGTCTTCTTTACGATACCAAGGAGAGACTCTCCAGGTTGATCCGACCCCATTTTGGATTTTTCGACGTATGCAGTAGCGCCGGCTCTCAAGAGCTTGGCTTCGTTCTTCTGTGGAAGGCTGCTCATGACGATTACGGGAATCGATGCAGTGAGTGGATTTCTCCTTAGCGACTGTAGAACTTCATGACCGCCGAGCTTGGGGAGCAGCATATCCAGGAGAATTAGATCAGGAATTCTTGCGCTAGCTATCAACAGCGCTTCCTCACCGTCGCTGGCAGTGACGACACTGTATCCCGCTCTGACCAATGTTCGCTCGTTCGCGATTCGCATCAGCCTGCTGTCGTCAACTAAGAGAATTGATTTCAAAGTGAATTGCCCCAACATTCGTTTGCACGCAGGTAACCAGGAGCTGCACCACGTTAGTGCATTCCTTTTCATGGGGTTGCCCAATTCGAGGCATCGAGTCCGTTCCGAAATACAGACAACCGTTGCCTGGCGAGACACCTGCGATCGACTTATTAATGTCTCGCACGTGAACATCAATCCCTGAAGCAGACGCCAACATCGCCTGAGCGACAGAAAGGCCAGCGCGACCTGCGCGCCATACTCGCAAAGTACTGCAAGACAGCTACTTAACGAATCGCTCAGCTTTGAGCGCAGGCTGACATTTCAGAGGAAATGGCAGCGCGCGTGCACTATTCGATTCTGGGCCATTGTGCTCACATCGAAGACTTCATGGCCAAGTAGAGCCCCATTAAGCTTGCTGCTACGAATGCCGATCCTGTGAAGCATGGGACTACCTGAGCCAGAGCCGGAAGGCCAAGATAGCGATTGGGCGGCCAGCCATTAGACGAGAGGGACGTATGAGACTACTGATCGCTGAAGACAACGGTCTTTTCCAGAAAGTGCTGCAACAGGTTCTTGGGCGAGACCACGAACTCGTGTTGGCCCGCGACGGTAATGAGGCGTGGGCGGCATTGCAGGCGCCGGATGCACCCCGGTTGGCGATCCTTGACTGGGTGATGCCTGGACTGACCGGTCCGCAGGTCTGCCGTAAGGTGAGAGCTTGTCCGGCTCTGTCTTCCATGTACTTGATTATCCTGACGGCGAAAAACAGTGAAGCTGACATCGTCTCGGGATTACGCTCTGGAGCGGATGACTATCTAACCAAACCCCCGATCCCGGCGGAACTCCAGGCCCGGGTGAGGGTGGGCGAACGGATACTGGCACTGCAAGGAATGGTTGAGGGACAAGATGTCGCGGCAGATCGAGCCTCGGTTCGCGAGTTGCCACTTCGAAATTTGTTCGTCCAAGACTTGACCGACCCTAGGCTGCCTGTTCACGTTCCTTGCGGAGTTGAGGCTTGTACCTGCGAGAACTGCGAACCCGGAGACTGCTGCTCGATTTCTTATACAGATACCGACACCCTGATGCATCGTCTACTCGGGGTCTGACTGGAGCATTGCCATCCGCACCGTTGAACAACTCGGGACTCCTGCGGCTCTCGAATCGCAGTTCCGCTTTTCCGAAACGATTCTCATTGCAGAAGACGACCCTGTTTTCCGAAGGCTACTGCAAAGCCGGCTCCAGAGTTGGGGTCACCGAGTGATAACCGCAGAAGATGGAACCCAGGCGTGGGAACTGCTTCAGAAACCCAACCCGCCCAATCTCCTGATTCTGGACTGGCTGATGCCGGGCATCGATGGGATTGAGCTGTGCCATCGAATTCGTCAGAAACAACCAGACCAGTATCAATACATCCTGCTGCTCTCCGGCAAAGATGAAAAACAGGACGTCGTAGACGGTTTAGACGCGGGAGCGGACGATTACCTGACCAAACCCTTTGACATCGCGGAGCTCCGGGCCCGACTGCGGGCCGGCAAACGGATTCTTTCCCTGCAACAAGAATTGATTCAAGCCCGCGAGGTCCTCCGTTATCAGGCAACGCATGACGAGTTAACGGGTCTCTCGAGCCGACGCGCGAGCTTGCAACTGCTGCATGGCGAGTTGCAAAGGGGCCTTCGTGCCCAGACACCAACCGGAATCCTGATGATCGACCTGGATCACTTCAAGAACGTCAACGATAGCTACGGTCACGTCGTGGGAGATGTGGTTTTGAAAGAAGCCAGCCAACGCATCGCCCAGGCTGTCCGGTCTTATGATTTCGTTGGACGGTACGGCGGAGAGGAGTTTCTTGCCGTTCTTTCGAAATGCACTCCAGATGAACTCGAGCAAGTTGCAGAACGGGCTCGCGGCGCAGTTGCGGAAAGGCCAATTCTAGCGAACGGAGCAGAGATACGTGTCACCGCAAGCGTTGGCGGAGTCGTCACCGTGAGTGAGATACCCGAGCTCGATCTACTATCGGCCGCCGACGCTGCTCTATACCGGGCGAAGCAAACTGGCCGCAATCGTGTAGTGATTGGTTCGTGTAAGACGAGCCACGCTGAAAATGTGGCCGCCGACTCGGATCAAACGACTTCTTGTCACTCATGACGGCAGCGCAGCGAGGTTTCTAAATGATTGAGCGGCGCGTCATCCTCCGCCACATTCCTGTCTCCATCGCGTTCGTGCTGGCGATTCTCCTGCTGAACCGTCCGGAAGTCATCGTGATTTCCCGTCTGGGCGCCGTGGTCTGGTATCCGGCCACGGGTGTGGCGCTGGCGGTGATGCTGGGAATCAGCCCATGGTATGCGTTCCTGACCGGTCTTTCCGTTGCTCTTGCGGGAATATTGATCTACGACCAACCCATTGAGACCTATAGCGGGACAATTGGTGCTGCAGGATGTGCCGCATTCTACGCCGTCGCCGCTTACGTGTTGCGCGGCCCGCTGAAAATCGACTTGGGATTGCACCGACGACGAGACGTAGTCCTTTATATCTCAGTGACTACTGCTGCCGCGTTAGCATCCACGGGCGTGGGTGTTATGGCGTTAGCGGCGGATCACGCGATCCAGTGGAGCGAATTCTGGCAGTCCTCTTCGTTATGGTTTCTCGGAGACGAAGTCGGGTTGCTCGGAGTTGCGCCATTTCTTCTGGTCTACGTGTTCCCATGGATCCGGCGACGATTGTCGCTTGGGCCGGTTGAGGCCGGTTCGCTAAAGAAAGAATCGAGCGAGAAAACGTCGGGCCTTTGGACGCCGGTGGAACTGGGAAGCCAAGTCTTCGCTCTGTTCTTCGTGTTGTGGCTGATGTTCGGGTCTCGGTTTGCCCACCTTCAGCTCTTCTTCCTAGCGTTCGTCCCGATCATCTGGATTGCCATGCGTCATGGAATCCGAAGAGTTGTCTTTGGCTTGCTCGCGCTGAATTTTGGCATCGTCGTTGAATTGCATTTCTCGCCGCCGACGCCGGGATTACTTCCTAAATTCGGCCTTCTGATGTTCGTCGTTTCTGCGACCTGCCTGATCGTGGGCTCTGAGGTAACGGAACGGCACCGCATCGCCGTGGAGTTGCTCGATCGTAGCGCCGAACTGCTGGAAGCCAACGCTCAGATGATCGCCGCGAAGAATAAGGCGGAAGAAGCCAGCCAGATCAAGAGCGAATTTCTGGCGAATATGAGCCACGAAATCCGTACGCCCATGAATGGGATCATCGGTATGACTGAACTGGTCCTCGATACCGAACTTACTCACGATCAGCGAGAATACCTCAGCATGGTGAAATCCTCAGGCGATTCTCTGCTGGGTGTAGTCAACGACATTCTGGATTTCTCCAAAGTGGAGTCGGGAAAGCTTGAACTCGATCCGCAAGCATTCAACCTGCGGGAGTCCATCGGAGAAACGCTCCGACCTTTGGCTTTGCGAGCCCGTGAGAAGGACCTGGAACTCGCTTGCCACGTCGATCCCGAGATACCTGAGCAGGTTGTGGGCGATTCCGGCCGACTGCGACAGATGCTCGTGAACCTGGTGGGAAACGCTATCAAGTTCACCGCTCAAGGGGATATGGTGGTTCAGGTCCAGATGGAGTCATTCCGCCATCATGAACTGGGTTTGCATTTCAGTGTTGCCGACACGGGCATCGGCATTCCGGCCGAAAAGCACTCCCTGATATTTGAGGCGTTTGCCCAGGCCGACGGTAGCACCACCCGCAACTACGGCGGTACGGGCCTGGGACTCGCCATATGTTCCCGCTTGGCCGGACTCATGGGCGGGCGAATTTGGTTGGAGAGCATAGTAGGAAAGGGCAGCACGTTTCATTTCACCATTCGTCTCAGCACAAGTCCGCACGGCGAAGTCCCCCAGAGACGCGCGCCTGACCTGGAGATGAGCGACCCTGCGCGAGAAACCTCGCCGACGCTTCGCATCCTGGTGGCCGAGGACAATCCCGTAAACCAACGGGTAGTCACGCGAATGTTAGAGAAAATGGGCCACATTCCTACGATCGCGAACAATGGGCGGGAAGCATTGTGGATGCTCGACACCGAGACTTTTGACGTTATCCTGATGGACGTGCAAATGCCCGAGATCGACGGATTGACGGCAACCCGGACGATTCGAGAACAGGAGAAGCAATCACGATCTCACATCCCGATCATTGCCATGACTGCTCATGCCATGAAGGGTGACAGGGAGCTTTGCCTGGAAGCGGGCATGGACGGATACCTCAGCAAGCCCGCGACCAGCCGTGGAATCGCCGAAGCGCTCACCAGCGCCCTCCGTTTGAAGACGAACACCGCTGCACTCTCCACGCCCTCCCGTCTTGACGCAGCCTCCGGTCCCTGGGATCGCAGCAAAGCACTTGGGCGGGTGGACGGTGACGAATCCCTTTTGCGTGAGTTGGTGGGGATTTTTCTGGACGAAAGCGCCAAGCAACTAGCCAGTTTGGAGCAGGCAATTTCGACAGGCAATCTGAAAGAGATTGAGAGAACGGCGCACAGCCTCAAAGGGGAGTTAGGCTATCTCGGACTCGCGGGTGCTGCCCAGAAAGCCAAGGACATGGAACACATGGGACGCGAAGGCACCTTGCAGGCTGTGGCCATGCTGTTTCCCAAATTTCACGCCGAGATCTCGGCCGGGGCAAAGACGATGAGGCGAATGCTGAATGAGAACCGTGAACCGGTTGACCGTTAATGGAGCGGCAAGGGCGGTCCACCGGCGTGTAAGTGAACGGTCCTATAGACGGATAGCCGCACCGCACTTAGCCGCGATTGAATCCCGCCTGCCTGTTGTTCCTTCCGTTTCCCGGATAGTTAGTTTCCCCTTGACTCAATTCCCTCTTTTTTGCGATAAGCGTCCTATCGGTTCTCCCCGGGAAAGTGCTGGCTCTGTAGAGCCGCTACGTCACTTGCGCAGTCTTTATTCAGACACCGGCACGTATCGAAGGCAGGACTTGAATGTTGTCATCCCGTGTTTTGCAGTCTGGGCTGCCAGACCGTGCAGGTCATCGCCTCACGCAGATCAGATCCTCCTCCCATTCCTGCCGGACGAGTTGTCCTGACCGCTGGAGCGCCCAATGAGTTTGTCGAGCTCAATCAAATTGCTGGCGATTGACGACGAAGCCCAGAACCTGGAGATCATTCGAACGGCGCTGGAGCAGGAAGGTCTGGAGATCATCACTTCACAAGACGCGGAAGAGGGCTTTGAAATATTCCTCCGGCTGCGGCCGCGGATCGTTTTGCTGGACCTGATGATGCCCAAGGCCAACGGCATTGAAATATTGGAACGCATCGTAGACGTCGATCCTGGCGTGGATGTGATTTTGATAACGGCGCATTATTCTGCTGAATCTGCCGTGGAGGCGATTCAAAAGGGCGCAGCCGATTATTTAACAAAGCCAATTGACATCGACAAACTACGGACTCGAATTGGCGGCCTGGTCGCAGATGCGGAGGCTCGGCACAAGACGCTTCGCCTCGATCAGGAGTTGATTGATGCCTATCAATTCGAAGGGATCGTTGGTCGCAGTCCTCTCATGCTCGAGGTCTACGCAAAGATTCGCAGAATTGCCCCGCACTTCAGAACGGTGCTGGTCACGGGAGCCACGGGAACTGGCAAGGAGCTTGTGGCCAAGGCCCTGCATCGGTTAAGTCCAGCGAGCCGGGGTCCGTTTGTGATCTGTAATTGTTCCGCGTTGGTGGATGGCCTGATCGAGAGTGAACTTTTCGGATATGTTCGGGGAGCGTTCACGGGCGCGACCCAGGATAAAGTCGGTCTGTTCGAGCATGCCGACGGCGGAATCATCTTCATGGATGAGATCGGCGAACTCACGCCGGCTGCGCAGGCCAAACTGTTGCGCGTGCTGCAGAGCCACCAGGTACAGCGTGTGGGGTCGGTGACGGCTCGAAATATCGATGTACGTGTGATCGCTGCAACGCATCGAAACTTGAAAGCCATGGTCAGCGAGGGCACGTTCCGGGAAGATCTCTACTATCGGCTGGCGGTGGTCGAGATCCCACTACCAATCCTGGCCAACCGCCGCGAAGACTTGCCTCTGCTGGAGAGATTCTTCATCGAGAAATTTGCCGCCGAATACAACAAGCCAATCGCGGGACTGGTGCGAAGAGCCCAGGCGCGACTGGCAACTTATCCGTGGCCGGGGAATATCCGGGAACTCGAGAATGTGCTCGGCAATGCATGCATGATGGCGGATGCCACTCTGATTGATATTGCCGACCTGCCGGAAAGGCTGCGGGCACCGTTCAACGGCGCCATGGGAGGGGATGAGGCGTTTCTCTCACTCGAGGAGCTACAAAAACGGCATATTCTGCGGGTACTCGACGGTGTCGGTGGCAATAAGGCTAGGGCTGCCGAGGTGCTTGGCATCGGTCGCGCCACCATCTACCAGTTGCTCACAAAAATGAAAATCGAAGAAACAGAAAAAGGACCGGCTTAACCTCCGGGTGATTCGGTATCGTCGGTGTACTTTCTTCCCGGAATCCGCTCAAAGATACAATCGAAATGGCGAACTGGCCCGGACTAGGGCCTCGCGGTGCGGGGCCGAGTAAACCTTGGTCAGCAAGAGAAGCCAGGCAAGACGCTGGCTAGCGTCTTTATGCCCTGCATCCACCGCAAAGGCACCAAAGCCACCCCACAATTTCACTTCAATGCTTTCAATGAGATAGGGCCCTCCATGGCAAGGATTGGTAATTGCGGTTGGTTACTAACGGCTATTACTACTCATTACGGTCTCGCAATTGTGCGACTTTCAGGTACCGCATAACCTACAGGACATGGACCTCCGTAATCATAAGAACCTGGCAGATCGCAGCGGTTCCAAAGCATTCAAACGGACCATTCTGAAGTCCACCCTCGTCGCGGCATTTGCCGCATTCGCCATGACGCCGTTTGCCGTGGCTGCCGAGCTTCCTGAGGCGCCAAGCAGCGTCGCCTTCGAGGCTGCGCCGATGGTCGAGGTCTCAACGCCGACACCAGCGTCATTTCCAAAAATGGTGGAAGTGAGGCCTGTTGACGCGAAATTCATAACCTTGGCCATTGTTTCTTCCGGCAGCACCTTCGCCGATTCTTATACCACCCTGTTTGCCCGTCAGAATTGGATGGCCGGCAAAACCGGTGTCTGCAACGCGGAAGTATCATCTGCCTACCTGTATGGAACTCACCCGACCGTGGCCCGTACTTACATGGTTGCGTCGGTGAAAAGTGCGGGGTCTATCTTGGCGGCATACTACCTCCGCAAGCACCACAGCAAGTTCTGGAGCATGCCGCTGGTCGCGAACTCGGTAGCGGGCTTGGGCGGAGTTGCTCAGAACATAAGGGCGTGCAACTAGCCGATTCGGCCCTCGATAAGCGGTTCCGAATACCGTCTCGCGAGTATGCGACTTCCAAGAGCCGTATAACCTACAAGACGTTAATCATAAGAACCTGGCAGATTGCACCCCTTCCAAAGTTTTCAACCAGGCTATTCTGAAGCCCGCTCTCGTCAGAGCATTTGCCGCATTCGCCATGACGCCGTTCGTCGCGGCTGCCGAACTTCCAGATGCGCCCAGCAGCAGAGCCTTCCGGACTAACGTCGACGGTGGTAAAGGTGATGCCATCCGTCCACCTTCCTCGCCTACCAAGAATGAGCAAAAGTGTTCACTTTTGAACAGACAGGCGTATCTGCATTTGGTATCGTGTGCAATACATCTAGTGATCGTGTGTGTTGTGTTGGCTGACGACGCATCGCAGTGAACTTACGAGCTATATGGAACAATCGTAAGTTGGGCCTGAAGTTGGCAGGAGGCCACTATTATCCCGACTGATCCCCCGTCCAAGAAGACAATCCTTTGCATCGATGACGATGTCTCAATCCTACGCTACGAGAAAGCGCTTCTCGAAAGATCTGGGTACGAAGTTATCACTGCACCATCCGGGCAACAAGGCCTCAAGCTTGCGATTACGTGCCAGTGCGATGCAGTCCTCCTCGACTACGAGATGTACGGGATGAACGGACACGAAGTGGCCTCAGAGATAAAACTCGTAAAGCCGAAACTGGCGGTCATTCTGCTGTCCGGACGCGAAGTCCCCGTCCAGGCTTTAGCTTTGGTCGATGCTTTCGTACCTAAACTTGAAGCTAGCCAACAATTGTTGCCAATAATTGCCGAGCTCTGCGGTCGGCGTCCAGAGTCAAAAGCACAGCAAGAAAGCACTTAGCCCGTAGATCAGCGATCCTTTGTCCCAAGCCCTTCCCCTATAGACCGCTGACGGAGTTCTGTGCTCTGCGAATGCTCGCCTTGGTTGTGAAGGGTTGTCCATTCGCAGTCTTCCAACGGTATTCAATGACACAGACTTTGCTGGATTCGATCGAGTCGCTTTGGTTGGGTTTGGTGCACGAAAAGCAACGAGGAACATTGATGACGTGGATTCACGATTGCGTCTGCTTGGAAGTTGTTGGCAGCTAAGGAAGAGGATCCCTGGCAGTCGGAAGGTTGCGCTGATATATCGGCAGATCTGCCGATATATCGGCACTGACCAAAGGTTAGCGCCTAAGAACAACCAAGGGTTCGGGATGGATAGCCACCATTGACGGCGGAGGAGGAACCGAGTGAAAGCTGCATCGACTTTGAAACGCGAACACACTGACGACGCGTTGCGTGTTTCCGAGGCGCGGTACCGCCGCCTGTTTGAGACCGCCCAAGATGGGATACTAATCCTCGATGCACAGTCGGGAATGATAACCGATGTGAACCCCTTCCTGACGGCCCTGTTGGACTATACCCGCGACGACTTTCTTGGTAAAACCCTCTGGGACATAGGCGCCTTCAGGCAAATTCAAGAATCGAAAGCCGCCTTTCGAGAGCTTCAGAACAAGGAATATATCCGTTACGAAAATCTGCCGCTGGAAACCAGAAGCGGGCGGCGGGTCAACGTCGAGTTCGTTAGCAACGTCTACGATGAAAGTGGCAAACGCGTAATTCAGTGCAACATTCGCGACATTACCGCCCGCAAGCAGGGCGAGGCATTGTTGCACGAGAGCCAACAACGTCTGGCTGGCATCATCGCGTCGGCGACGGACTCCATCATCACCGTAGACGAGCAGCAGCGCGTCGTGCTGTTCAATGCCGCCGCCGGGAAGATGTTCGGTTGTTCGGAGGCGGAAGCGGTGGGGCAGTCAATCGAAAGGTTCTTTCCGCAACCGTTTCATGACTCCAACTCCGCCCACATCCGGGCACTTCGAGAGACGGGTGTGACGAATCCCGTCATGGGCTCTATGCAATCAATTCTAGCCATCCGAAGCGACGGCGAAGAATTCGAGATAGAAGCCTCCATTTCGCAGACAGAATCCAGCGGCAAGAAGATAATCACCGTGATCATGAGAGATGTCAGCGTGCGCAAGCAGTCGGAGCACGCGCTACGCACGTCGGAAGAGAGGTTCAGCAAGGCGTTTCGTAATAACCCGCTGGCCATCACAATATCGACAGAAGCGGAGGGCCGCTATTCGGACGTGAATTCGGCATTTCTCGACCTGCTGGGATACCAGCGAAAAGATGTCATTGGTCGAACCGCTGCAGAACTGCATTTTTGGGTCGAACCTTCGGATCGCGGGGAGATGATACGGCAGTTAAAGGAAGAGCGCGCGGTAGCCAGGCGCCAAATGCGATACCGGACCGCGGAGGGAAAGGTTCGGGAAGCAGAAGTATGGGCAGAATCGATTGAAGTGGACGGGCAACCCTGCGTGCTGGCGATTACTCGTGATGTCACAGAGATGAATCAACTGGAAGCCCAATTGCGACAGGCCCAGAAGATGGAAGCCGTCGGACGTTTGGCGGGGGGCATTGCGCATGACTTTAACAATTTACTCGGCATCATCATAGGATATAGCGACATCTCGCTAGGTCTGATTGCGCCGGAGAATCCGGTGAATCGGTACATTTTGGAAACCAAGAAGGCGGCAAAACGGGCCGCATTGCTCACCAAACAACTTCTGGCCTTCAGCCGCAAGCAGGTTATATTCCCTCGGGTTTTGGACCTGAACGAACTGGTCCGGAATGCCACCGAGATGTTCTTGCGACTGGTCGGCGAGGACGTTTCGGTTGAGTTTCGTCCCCACGGTCCGCTCAGCAGCATCAAGGCCGACCCTGGCCAGATCGAACAAGTCTTGATGAATCTGGTGGTGAATGCCCGCGATGCGATGCCGAAGGGGGGGAAAATCATAATCGAGACAGGGGAAGCCGAACTGGACGACGACTACGTTTCCTTGCACCAAGGTTCCCACGCCGGACAATATGTGGTACTGGCGGTCAGTGACACGGGTTGCGGCATGGACGAAACGATCCAATCACAAATCTTCGAGCCTTTTTTCACGACCAAGGAGGTTGGGCACGGAACTGGTCTGGGACTCTCGACCGTGTATGGAATTGTAAAGCAGAGCGAGGGCAATATCCTTGTCTATAGTGAACCCGGCAAGGGCACAACGTTCAAGATCTATTTTCCCAGAGTGGGCGCAAAAGCCGAAGCACTCGTGTCGTCACACGATGAAGTCGAGCCTCGAGGACAATCAGAGACGATATTGGTGGTAGAAGATGATAAGACTCTGCGTGGACTCACGATTAAGCTTCTGCTGGATGGTGGATACCGAGTGATCGAAGCAAAAAATGGAGAAGACGCACTAAGGATCATGGCGGCATCTGAAGCGGCAATCGATCTACTCTTGACGGATGTCATCATGCCCCAAAAAAGCGGGCCGGAGTTGGTGAAACAGGTCGAGAAAGGACATCCCAAGACTCGTTTCGTGTTCATGTCGGGATATAGCGACGATATGGTCAAGCGTCACGGACTGTTGATGCAAGAAGATTCATTCTTGGAGAAGCCTTTCACCAAGCGGGCTTTGCTCGTGAAGGTCTACTCGACTCTGCACCGCGAGTCCAAAATGCAACACGATATTTAGCTGCTTCGTTTCCTTGTTGATCCTTGGTTGCTGAACCAATGACCAGATGCCTTCGCCGCAGGTGTGGCCTTTCTTTGATTCAATGGTCTTGGTCAGCCGCACGTTCAGGTTCCACCGAATAGACTCGCTCTAACGACCCTCTCGGTTGCGAATAGCCACTCATGGGCTTTTGGGATGCCCCCAAGATCCTCCCAGACATACTGCTCTCCGACATGCGGCGGGGATATTCCGGCGTATGAAGGAAGGCTCGTCTCCTGTGCTTCTGCTCCACCACAGCGCCAAGGGCACCAAGGAAAGCAGCGAGTTGACCTTGGAAAATGCTATGCGCGGCTCAGGTTCGGCCTCCTTTTTTGTCCTCCCGCACTTCCTGACCCGGCGAGGACCAGTGCTGCTCAGAATCTAGTCATCTATTGCGATCGCCCCCACACCCTTTGACGGGTAAGCGGGCCACGCGGGAAAAATGGGGCCATCCCTAGGGGAATGTCGAGCGGGTGAGTGGGAAATGCGGCGGGCGGGG
>Ga0210409_10001384_pt1 | contig 32108 bp, 40 predicted proteins | sample IncBWH17MmetaG_FD_161649 | JGI IMG/M metagenome (GOLD analysis project Ga0210409, IMG submission 161649) | Forest soil microbial communities from Barre Woods Harvard Forest LTER site, Petersham, Massachusetts, United States - Inc-BW-H-17-M | ecosystem: Environmental > Terrestrial > Soil >...
GCCCCAGCACGACGAAGCGGCGGTCGCTCTGTTCGACCAGCTCGAGTCGTGGACCGCGGCGATGAAGACCGTCCGCGGCTGACGGCACCGGCTGCCCCGATCTCGGGTGTCCGCAGGGCCCTCGCGCGGCCGCGCTTGCAGTCAGGGGCAGGATCTATGGTCTGCCGGCGATGATCGTCCGAGACGCCGATCCGCAGAGCGACGCGGCCGCGTGCGCCGCGATCTACGCGCCCTACGTGAGCGACTCGGTCGCATCCTTCGAGGCGCGTCCGCCGACCGAGGAGGAGATGTGCGGCCGCATGAGAGCGGCGCACGCGTGGGTCGTCGCCGAGAGCGACGGGGTCGTCGTCGGCTACGCCTACGGCTCACCGCACCGCGAGCGTGCCGCGTATCGTTGGGCGGCGGACGTTGCCGCCTACATCGACGCCGGGCACCATCGGTCCGGCGTGGGACGCGCGCTGTACACGCGACTGTTCGACCAGCTGCGCGCGATCGGCCTTTGGACGCTCTGCGCCGGGATCACCCAGCCCAACGATGCGAGCAGCGGCCTGCATCGAACGATGGGATTCGCTCCGGTCGGGACCTTCCGCCGCATCGGCTGGAAGACGGGGGCGTGGCACGACGTGGAGTGGTGGCAGCTGGATCTCCGGCCGGGCGAGCCAGGACCGCCTGGCGAGATCGACCCGACGTCATAGGCGCGCCCGGCCGCCGCCGATCACTGTCCCCGCCGTCCCCCTCGACGGCCGCGCCCCGCCTGCTCCGCTACTCGAGACGGGCTCTCTCGAGTGCGGCGAGTAGAGAGTCGAAGGTGTGCTCGTCGTCGTGGCGGATGCCATTGACGAAGAAGGTTGGGGTTCCGTTGACTCCACTGTGCAGACCCGTCTCGAAGTCCTCGCGCACCCGGCGCGCGTGCAGCCGCTCTCGCAACTCGTCCTCGTACCGCTGCACGTCAAGACCCAGGCGTACGGCGAGCCGATGAAGGCTATCCCGCGTCGGCGGACGACGACTGCGATAGATGCCTCGATACATCTCCCAAAACCGGCCCTGTGCGCTGGCGGCCTCCACGGCTTCGGCGGCGACCATCGCCATCGGGTGGGCGTCGACGATCGGGAAGTGACGCTGGACGACGAGCAGTCCATCGCCCAAACGCTTGCGCAGACGTGTGACGACCGACGCCGCGGCCTGACACGAGGGGCATTCGAAGTCCGCGTACTCGACCAACTGCAGCGACGCCTGAGGCGGACCGATCATATGGTCGCGTGACGGGTCCGGTGGAACGGATAGGCCACCGCTGTCTGAGCTGACTCGTCGCCTCCACGTCGCGAGTCGGGCGAGCAGCTCTGGATCGCCTCGCTCGGCTGCCCCTACCGCTCTGCGCGGGGGCAGGTTGCGGCCGCGGCGTGCGGAGGTCCCTCGCGTCCAGCTGCTCACTTCCAGCGTCGGGTCTTTGCCGACGTTCCCCACTCCAAACGAGCCGGGTGCGTCGCCGCGCGTGTCGCCCCAGGCGTGGAACCGGATTTCAGTGCCGGTTTCGGTGAAGTAGGCGAACACGAATGCGAGGAAAGCGAAGACGAATACCCCGAGCACGATCCAGACGTCGCCCGACAGGGTGAGCGCGGGGAACGCTGTGGAGGAGATGCCGATCATCGGTGCCTGCCCTTCGACCGGTTGCGGTGTGCTTGCCAGGCGATCAGCGATGCTCTCTGCAGGTCGACTCGACCGGCGAGACCGCTGTCATTGGTGGTCCAGGATACGGCGCGGCTGACGTGCCTGCAGTGCCGATCGCCCGTCTCACCCAGACTCCAAGCTCGGGAGCCGTAGCTCTCGAGACCGAGCGCGTCCTATCAGCTTCTCGAGGAGCGTCGTTTCCGGCGGTCGCGTCACAGATCCGGGCTTGGCGGATCTATAGCGGCTGATACGGCTTGACGGGACGGTCCGGCGATCGCCGGGATCGCGGCAAAGAGGTCAACACGAGGAGAGATCGAGCGTTGTTCGCACGTCGTTTGCAGTTCAGACCAGTGGCGGCATCGCTCGCGACCCTCGCAATCCTGGCTGTGCTCGCGGTCGGGGCTCGGACAGCGAGTGCGTACGAAGACTCCTGGGGATGGAAGACATGCAGCGGATGCGAACTCAGAGACCCGGGCGGATATCACCTGTGGGAATGGGTCACCATGAATCACGTCGGCGGTACCGCGATGAAAAGATCGTGCGCGCTGGCGTGGAATGGACACGCATGGGAGTACGGCTCGGGCTGCGACGAAGGCCGCTCGGAAACGTTCCGCCACTTTCCCAACCGAGAAAATGCCTTGGCGATAGCTCAGGGTTGGCTCTACAGCGGCGGCGAACTCACAATCGGCGCGGTAGCTTTGGGATGAGCCCGCCCGGGTCTTACGCCAACGGCAACGCAGATCGTCACCTGCGGAGCTGAGCGACTATGAGCAGAATCAGGCACACGTCAAGGCGCGCGATGACGGCTACGATGCTCGGCGTGATGGCGGCGGGATCCGCTTGCGGGTTCGCGCTCGCCCAGCAGTCAGCCGGTGATAGCAACAGCGGGATGACGCCCCTGGTTATCCAGGAGGTAACGCCCCGCATGGTCGCTGCGTTCCCCGCCCTGGGAAAGCCGCTCGACGCAAGCGAAGCTCAGCAGCTACCTGCGGTTGCACAGGTGATGAACAAGCTTGCGAGCGAGGATGAAGTCAACACAGCAGGGGCAAACAGCGCTCTCGCGCGCAGGATCTCTCACGTCGGAGAAGACGCGGAATACCTCGTGCCCGGGAACGAAGTCGTCTGCATGGTTTCGATTGCTGTCGGACAGGCGACTGGCGGTGGCTGCGCACGGGCGTCATCGGTTGAAACCGCGGGGACCACAAGCCTGACAGTGATTCCGGCGGGCTATCAGGTCACGGGCATCCTCCCGACGGGAACCGGCGAGGTGAACATCACTGACGCCGGTGGCCATCGCACCACCGTCGTTGCCAACGCGAACCGCGCCTTCCGGTTCCTCAGCGCTACGCCGCTGGCATACCTCGCATATGAGCTTCCCGGAGGCGGCCAGCACGTCGGATCGCTCGCTCTACCCCCTCCGCCCGACGCGCCGTCCGCTCCGGGCGCCTAACGCGAACGCGGCTCTGGCCAGCACTCATTGAACAGCCGGTCTGCAGCGCGGGCGCCGCAGATCGATCGCCGACGAGAAGACGAGCTGATGCGTCCGTCGCTGATGCGTCCGTCGCTGATTCGACCCTTGCAGCGCATTCGGATGGCTAGGGCGTATCGTTTTGGCCGATGGGGGGGCAGCCTTATCGGAATGGCTCCACCGACGCGAACGCAGCCGGCGTCGGCCGACCGCAATCATGACGGTGCGACGATCCCGGTTCGACCCCAGCCGCCGCCTCGGCGTGCTTGCTCGATCACGCTCCTCGCCCAAGGCGTTCGCCGAGTTCTACGAGCAGATGTCGCCCAGCGTGCTTCGCTTCTTCGCCAGGCAGACGCATGACAGCCAAGCCGCGTTCGACCTGGTAGCGGAGACGTTCTCCAAGGCCTTCGAGAAGCGCCGGGACTTTCGGGGCACGAACGACAAGCAGGCCGCCGCGTGGCTGTGGAGCATCGCGCGACACGAGCTTGCCCGCTTTCACCGCTCACGTTCCGTTGAAATGTCGGCGCTTCGGCGGCTCGGGCTCGAGCGTCCAGCGCCGAGCGACGAGGAGCTGCGCGAGGTCGAGCGGCTGATCGCGCGCGAAGACATCCGCCGCCAGATCTCGCTCGCCCTGGATACGCTCTCAGCAGACCAGCGAGAGGTGATCATGTTGCGCTTTATCGACGACCTCAGCGATCAGGAGATCGCTGAGCGACTCGCCGTGTCCCATGACGTCGTCCGCGCGCGGGCATCGCGCGCATTGCGGGCGCTCGGCGCGAGCAAGCAACTACAAACCGCAATCGAGATGTTCGAGCCGTGAGCCCACGTCCGAACGATCCGTGGCGCCTGCCGACACTCGAGCGCTTCGGCGGGCAGCTGCGCGACCTCGAGCACGCCGGAGCGACGGGCTCGCGCGCTCCGCGCTCGCCGATCTCCCCGCGGGCCGTCCTCCTATCCGGCGGCGGGATCGCTGCAGCGGTCGTTGCCGTCCTTGTTGTTCTTACGGCTGGCCGAACAGCCCAAGCGCGCAGCGTCCTCGACGGGGCTCGTGCCGCCGCAGAAAGGGCAGGCACGTTGCGATTCCAGTCCGTGCTCACCGTCACCGTGAACGGTCGTCACCGAGATGGCATCACGGAGCAGGGCGCGATCGACTTCGCGAGCGGCGACTACACGACCACGGTGCGTTTCGGAAACGCGGGCCAGGTCCTCGAACGGCGCAGCGTGAGTGGCGTGCTCTACGCGGCCGGGCGCCGTCTTCAGCCCGGCGCCCATCCCCACGCGTTCACTGGGTAGGTGCACGCCTGCAGCGCGGGTCGCATGGCACGTTCGCCTCCGAAGGCGATGCGTTCACTGACCCGCCCTTCGTCTTTCGGGCCCTGGCGAGGATCCGCGCTCCTGTGAGCCGCATCGGTCGGGAGAACGTGAATGGGGTGGCGACCACCCGGTATCACCTGCTGACCAACCTCGAGGTGTTCCTCCGGCCGTCAGCTGGACATATCGAGAACGCACTCGCCTACCGCCGCGTCCAGGCGGCACTCGATGTGTGGATCGATGCGCAAGGGCGCCCGGTTCGAGTCCTCGAGACCTTCAGTGGACCTTCGGCATCTGGCAGGACGGCCGTGACCACGGTCGTTCGCTTCAGCGGCTACGGACGCCCGGTGTCGGTACGAGCACCCGCCAGCGCCGCCGTGACATCGACGAAACTGACCACCCCGCCCGACCCGCTGACGGCGGGCCCTGGGTCGCTTCTCGCGCGACGACTGTTCTTCCAACCACCGGCAATCCCCTAGCCTCCTCAAGTCGGCCCGTCACCCGCCGGCTCGCACGCCACTCGTCCCGCCTCCTCGGTGCCGACGAACGGTGCCAGCGCGAAGTAAGTGACCCACGGCGCGAGCTCGGTGAGCTCGTGCACGTGACCCTGCACGGTGTAGGTGAGGCACAGCTCGAAGATCCCGCCGGCGATCGCCTCGATCGTCACCCCGGGCGGCTTGCTGTCGTGCGCTTGTTCGAAGCCGGGAGCCAGCAGCTCCGTGTACTGCACGAAGCCCCTGTTGGCGCGATCGACGGTTTGCGCGGTTGCGATCAGCGCGTCGACGAGCGCCAGATGCGCGAAGGCGGGCTCTGAGGCGAGGAACTCGAGCAAGGTCGTGATCCCGGCGCGTACAGCGTGAGGCCAGTCGGGTGCGGCATCGTGTGCGCGCTCGACCAGCGCGAGAGCTTTGCCGTGCCCCACCTCATAGGCGACCAGGAAGGCATCCTCCTTGCTGGCGAAGTGCTCGTAGAACGCCTGCAGCGAGATGGACGCGCGCTCGGCGACGTCCTCGAGCGTCAGATTCGCATATCCCTTCTCGGCACTGATTTGGGCTATGGCGTCGAGGATCCGCTCACGCTGGCTGTGGACGAGGAAGCTGCGTGAGGGGCCGGAGGTGCGCGACTTGGCTGCTCGTCTTCTGCTCGAGGTGGATCGGGGCGAAAGGCTTCCTGGAGCGCGTCCTCCCACAAGGCCCGTCGGGGAGCTGATCGGCCGCAACTCCCCGATCGCGTTCATGGAGTCGGGCAGCGGGAGGTAGGTGAACGACCAGGCTACGAGATCCGGAATCAGCTGGGGCAGCTGCTTCTGCGCGCCGCCTTGGACCCGCGTGTACAGCACCTTCAGGAAGCCGCCGACCACGGCCCTCAGCATCGGGTTGGGGATGCGCCCCGGTCGCGGCGCAGCGCCGAGGTTCTCGCGAAGCATCCCTTCATAGGCGCTGATCAGCTGCTCGCGCCGTTCGATCCCGGCGGGCCCGAGAGCGGCCACCTCCAGAAGCACGAGGCGCTGGATGCTCGGCGTCTCGTTCGCCCGCGCAAACAGTGCGCCGAGTCCCAGGCCGAGTTCCTCCTGCAGCCCGCCGGCCTCGCGCGACGCGCCGGCCACGCGCTCGTAGCCCTCACCGACGATCATGTCGTACGTCGCAAGGAAGCAATCCTGCTTGCTCGTGAAGTGCTCGTAGAACGCCTTGCGTGAAACGCCGGCACGCTTGGTCACGTGGCCGACCGCCGTGGCGCCATAACCCTGCTCGCCGACAAGCTCGATCATCGCGCTCATGATGCGCGTCCGCTGATTGTCGGCGACCTCTTGCCGCGACAGTGCGTGCGGGCCGCGCGGCAGGCGCGGGCTCGTAGCGGCTTCTTGGCTTGTCGCGCGGCCAGTAGCCATCGTGAAGCCCCTTCGGCGGGTCGGTGATGCTGACGGATCGCGATCTATAACACAGCGGGCCCGTGCGGCAGGTCGTGCGATCGTCGCGCTCGGCGGGACGTGCCTCAGCTCGGCGCCGCGACGGGCAGCGCCCCAAGGGCGAAGCGCTCGAACAGCTGCGGCTCCAGAAATGCCGTGATCGCGTCGATCTGCGAGCCGCGGAGCGTCACCACGCTGATGCTGTGCGGCGTCACACTGCCGTCTCGTGGGTCGGCGCGATAGTGGCCGAACGCGAGCTGCCCGTTCGCGCGCACCTGGATCGAGGGCCAGCGTAGGCGCCCATCAAGGGGTCGTCGCGTGAGGAACTCGAGCACCGCCGCGCGGCCCCGGAACCAGGTGGCGATCGGCGGCATCGACATGGTCGCTTCGTCGCTCAGCATCGTCGCGAGGGCATCGACGTCACCGCGCTCCCAGGCGGCGACGTAGCCGTCGACGATCGCGCGCAGCTCGGCATCGCCCAGAGCACGCAGCGTCGCCTGCTGGCTGCGCTCCGGAAGTCGCGCGTCGACTGTCCGGTGCGCACGCTGCAGGGCGCTGTAGACCGACGCCGGTGTCGTGTCCAGCAAAGCGGCGACCTCTGCGCCCGAGAAGCCCAACACGTCGCGCAGGATCAGCACGGCACGCTGGCGGGCAGGCAGCAGCTGCAGCGCGGCGATGAACGCGAGCTCCACGGTCTCGCGCTGCTCGTAGCCGGCGTCGGGTCCGAGCGACGCATCCGGCAGCGGGTCGATCCAAATCGACTCGGTCAGCGGCGCGCCAGGGGCTTCGTGCGGGTCCGACGGTGGGCCGTAGTCGATCGGCAGCACGCGGTTGGGTCGGCGCTCGATCGCCCGCAGCGACGCGTTCGTCGCGATCGCATACAGCCACGAGCGCAGCGGGCTACCGCCCCGAAAGCGTGGTAGCCCGCGCCACGCCCGCAGCAACGCGTCCTGGAGGGCATCGTCGGCGTCCTCGGCGGAGCCGAGCATTCGGTAGCAATGCGCGTACAGCGCGGAGCGGTGCGTCTCGATGAGCGCGCCGAAGGCATCCTCGTCGCCGTCGCGCGCGGCGTCAAGCAGCTGCTCCTCGGTCATCGCCGCCCCTCCCAGAACGCGATCTCGCCGCCGGTGGGTGTCGTCACGACGCTGCGCCGACCGACCGGGCCGCAACGTGGGGCGAGCAGAACAGACGCGCCCAGATCCTGCGCGCGCGCGGTCGTGGCGTCGACGTCGTGGACCTCAACGTAGGGCAGCCAGAGCGGTCGCTGGGTAGCGCACTCGACGATCCCGCCGCCCACACCGCAACCCAGCTCGAGTGTCAGGTAGGGCCCGACGCGCTCGGGCCGCCAATGCAGCAGCGTCGAGTAGAACGCGCTGGCACCGCGCTCGTCGCCGGTGTGCAGCTCGAGATGGACGACGTCGTTCATGCTCATGCTCCGAACAGCCGGAACGAGCCGATCTCGCTGAGCGTCGTGACCACAGGCCGCTCCTCGCAGCGCTCGGCGATGCCCTCCTGGAAGCGCGCAAACGCCGCCACCTGCGCGAGCGGGTTGGAGTCGTCGTCGGTCATCGCCAAGTGCATGAAGCTGACACCGTCGTCGAGCTTGAACGTGGCGTAGCGCAAACCCCCCGGTCGTGTCTGCTCCAGCTCCTCGTACACCGCACGTACGAGTTGCTCGTTCTCGGCCACCCGCTCGGGCTTGACCTTGTAGCGCACCACGACCTGTCGCATCACGCCTCCTCCATTGTTGGCACGGCCACGATGACCGCCGGGCGGCGGCCGGGCAGGCCCAGCGAACATGCGACGCCCGCCAGCGCAATCCCGGCCGACACGCCGAGCGCAGGCCCGAAGCCGTCGACGAACGCCTGCGCCGAACCGTAGCCGCCGGCACCCGCGAACACGGTCACCGCGAGCGCGATCCCAAACACTCCGCCGAGCTCGCGCATCATCGTGTTGGCGCCAGCGGCCTTGCCGACGTCCTTGACCGCGATCGAGCCCACCACGGAGGCCTGCGCCGCCGGGATCGCCATCGAGATGCCGACCCCGGCCACGATGAACGGTCCGAGCACGTGCGAGTAGGCCATTCCCGGCGCGGCAATCAGAGCGAGCCACGTCGTGCCGGCCGCCTGCAGCGCGAGCCCCACGGCCATCAGCGGCCGCTCGCCGATGCGATCGGCCAGCGTACCCGCGATCGGGGCCACGGTGATGAACGTCGCAGTCCACGGGATCAGCTTCAGTCCGGCGTGCAGCGCGTCGTTGCCCATCCCGGTCTGCAGGAGCTGCGGGAAGAAGAACACGCACGAGAACAGCGAGCCGATCGTGCAGAAGATCGCCGCGTTCCCGGCCGAGAATGCCCGCGAGCGGAAGAACCGCATCGGCAGCATCGGCTCCGGAGCGCGGAGCTCCCATGCGACGAACGCGCCGGCCAGCAGCACGCCGGCGGCAAGCGGTCCGAGAACGCCCGGGCTGCCCCAGCCCGAGATGTTGCCTCGGGCGAGGGCCCAGACGATGCCGAGCGCTCCGCCGCCCACGAGCAGCAGCCCGGGTACGTCGATTCTCGTGTCGCCGCCGAAGCTCTCCTCCATGCGCGTGAGAACGAAGGGAATCGCGATCAGTCCGATCGGGACGTTGAGCCAGAAGATCCATTCCCAGTTGATCCCCTGCACGACCGCGCCTCCAATGAGCGGACCGCTCGCGACCGCGATCCCGGTGATCGCGCTGAACATGCCGATCGCGGCGCCACGTCGCTCAGGTGGGAACGCGGCGGTGAGCAACGCAAGCGCGAGCGGCATCAGCACCGCGGCACCCGCGCCCTGCAGCGCCCGCGCGGCGACCAGCCAGCCGACCGTCGGAGCCAGTGCACAGGCGGCCGAGGCGAGCGCGAAGAGCCCCAGCCCCGCTGCGTACATCCGCCGCCGGCCGTAGCGGTCGCCGAGCGCCGCCCCAGTGATCAGCAGCACCGCGAAGCTGAGGTTGTAGGCGTTGACCGTCCACTCGAGCTGGTCGATCGAGGCGCCGAGGTCACGGCGGATCGTCGTCAGCGCCGTTGAGACAACGACCGTGTCGAGCGCGGCCATCAGCGATCCGACGCCGCTCAGCACGAGCACCCACCGTGTTTTTGAGTTCATATCTGTTCAGATCCGGCCACTGCCGGAAATCCATCGCTCGTGATCGAGGACGTCCGGATCGCTCGCGGTGGCGCGAGCACACGGAAGACCGAGCCCGCTCCGATGCCGCGGACCCTCCCGGGCAGTGAGCCCTAGCCACGCCCTCCGAGGATGCCTGGGAGATCCCTCCGCTCTGCGACCGCCTCACCTGCGCGAACGTCGCCTTTGGCTGCCGACACGCGCACCTCCGGCGGAAGCCGGGGAATGCCGTAGGCGTAGGTAAGCCCCTCGTGCACGTCGCGCTCGGACGCGAACACGATCGACTCCCGAGCGGGATAGTCCCAATCGAACGGATACTCCCCTGCATAGGCACGCGAGGCTCTGAGCACAGGGTCGGCTCGCCTCGCGCACTCGCGGGCGCGCGACCGATCGCGGCAGACGAACACGAGAACGGGAACAGCCTCGCCGCGGCGTCCGTACCTTCTCGTGTGCGCCGCCCACCCCGTCAGGAAATGGTCGTAGCGCTCGAGCTTGCTCGCCGCGGCTCCCGAGACGAGGCGATCGTCGAACTCCACGAGCACGTCCACCGACGAGGGCCGCTCCGTGCCAGCCTCGCCAACGGCGGCTGCCGCGGGCTCCCGCTGCCCCTCCAGCTCTACGATCGCGTTCGGTCGAACGGTCTCGAAATGCTCCACCTCCATGGCCTCACCGCCGGCACCCGTCCGGTAGAAGTCGTGCGGCGTCCTTCCACCCGGCAGCCGCAGGTCGGCCGGTGAAAGTCGTCTGCTGTGACCGTCGCCACTCGAGCGTGCGGGTGGTGAGAGAACCGACTCCTCCTGACCCCGCACCCTGCAGCGTGCCGGGGCGCAGATGCGCTCGAGCGACAGCACCCAGCCCGCGACGTGGACATCACGGCGAGCCTGTTGCAGACCGCGCCGTGCGGACGGGCTCACGGATTGCGTGTCGGTCAGCGACGGAGCGTCCGGCTTCGCGACGGATGGCGGGTCGGTCAGCGACGCATCGCTCGCGTGCTCGACGGCAGGCTGACGTTCCGCGTGTACGACCGCGAGTCCGTCGGGCGTGATCACGTAACACATCGGGACCCCTCCTCCATCACGGCGATGGAACTGGAAGCGAGCGACCAGGCCGGCGTCCGATAGTCGCTTGAGACGCCGCTGAGTGGTCGTGATAGATCGACCCGGGTTTATCCGGCGATGGATCTGGCTCGTGAGCACATGCCTCAGCGTCGCGATGAGCGCCAGGACCTCGAGATCGAGCTCGTCAGGCTCGAGCGCGCGCGGAGCACCCGCCTTCCGGGCCCAGCGCACACTCTGCGCGCCATCCAGCTCGACGAGCTCGCGATAGCTCTCGGCCGCGATCGCGGGCAGGCTCTCCGCTTCCAGGTCGGGCGCCCGCTCGCGACGCGGCGCCGGCGCGACGGTCGCCGCGTCGTGGGACCCAGCGGAGTCAGCTCGCGGACGGCTGTCCCAGTGCGGCTGGCGAAGATCGGTGCAGTGGCGTGCGCCACGCTCGAATTGCCGGGCGGCGTGCAGGGCGATGCGCTCCTGGTCGACGCGCAGCGGGATCGTTCGGGCGATGAACGGCGCCTGGCGCCCCTCCGCCGTCGTCCAGCTTGCGACCGCGTGGTGCTTGGGCAGGTGCAGGCGCACGTCCGGCTGGCCGAGGGCGGACAGGTGGGAGATTCCGGGGCGCACGGTGTCGGAGAAGGCCGCCATCGTCAGAGCAACGGCTGCGCGGGCATCGCGCGCCGAGGCAGTGGCGAAATAGACGCGATGGGCGAAGAGCGCGTCGAGCTGCTCGCGAACATCGCGGTCGGTCCACTGCGCGTCGGTCTGCCAGCACGCCACGGTCTCAAGGCCGGCGGAGCGCTTCAGCGCCATCGTCTCAGCGAAGCTGCGGTTCAAGACCAGGGGCGCCTCGTCGATCTTCAGCGCCACCGCCACGCGCCGGTCGCCCGGGACGAGATCCTGCTGACGGGCCAGGGCGGCATCCATCATCCCGACGAGCAACTGCATCAACACCGAGGTGTTGCCGGCTCCCATGGCGCCGAGCGCGCCCTTCACGACGAGCACCTCTGCTTGGGCGATCACGCGGTCGAGGTCAATGCGCAACGAGTCGTTCAGCAGCACTCGCTTGATCGACGGGGAATTGAGCAGGCGCGCAAGCTTGTTCACGGGCGCGTCGAGCTTCGCCGTCGTCACGCTGCGCGCGTCGGCCAACTGGGCGGCCAGCTCGGAGGTGAAGAACTGGGAGATCTCCTTGAACTCCGGCAGCGCCCGCACACGTGCTCCCACAGTCCTTCGATAGGAGTACCCCTCCTCTCCAACCGACAACAGCCGTGCGGCGTCCCACAACGTGGCGGCCCGGTCGTGCGCCAGCACGGCGATGATCGCGTTGCGCAGATAGCGATCCGAGGAGGCGCGAATGTCCGCGTCGGACGGAACTATTTAGCGCCGAAGATTCGGGCCGCCAATTGGCTTGGTAGAGCCAAATCCGAGCGAAGTCGGGACTTTCGTCATTCGTCATACATACTGTAGTTTCGTTATACAATTGCTCGGGTGGAGATCCATGCGTCGGCTCGAAAGCACGGGTTTGCCGATGCGGACATCTGCCATGCAGCAACGAATGCGATGACAATTGATGACCAAGACGGCGACACAGTGCTTTACCTAGGGCCGGCGCGCAACGGCGAGTTGCTCGAGGTCGTAACCCTCTTGCGACGATTCCACGGAGATGGCGATCCATACGATGAAGATGCGACGCAGCTACCGAAGACTTCTCCCTGGAGGCCGTTGATGGCGAAAGAGGCCCATGGGAAGACCGCGAGCGGGGTCCCCATAACCGACGAGCTCGTCCGCGAGCTCGCGAAGAAAGCTGAGGCTGGCTATGACGTCGACGAGACGCTGCGCCGTCGGGGAGGGCGCCCGCCCCTCGGGTCTGGCCCGGCCTCGATCGAATCGGTTCGCGTCGACCCCGACCTACGGGCAGCGCTGCGCGCTCGTGCTGCACGGGACCACGAGACGCCCTCGGCAGTGATCCGCGCGGCGCTACACACTTATCTAGAGGGTGATTCCAGTGCCGAGACCCAAACAGCGCTCAAGCTCCTGGGCGTCCCATTCCTGGCGTACGTTCTCAACGTCAGCGAAGAAGCACTTGCCGAGCGGATCACAGGCTCCGCACAGCTCGGTACGGAGACCGAGCACGCGCTAAGTGACGTCTTGGCCCATGCCAAGGAGCTTGCTAGCGACAGTCCGTTTGGAGAGCCTGACGCGCTCCCTGACGGGTCACCGTTGGTGCGGATGCGACGATTCGGGTGGACGGACCTAGATCGAGGTCACACCCACGCGAACCTGTTTCGGCTTGCAACCGCCGGTGAGTTGCCGGCCATACCCGAGGGGCTGAGCCCGGCGGAGACTGCGATCGCAAGAGCCGCGATTGACCACTTCCCCAGCACGCTGCTTCCTCTTGAAGAGCGCACGCAGTTCTTGCCGCCGAAACCATTGATCTCTCGGGCACGGGTACATCAACTCGAGGCTGCGCTGCAAGGTGAGCCTATAACGCAGCTGTTCGCTCATGGCACCGTCTTCTACACGTCGTCGGGCATGGGGTACGGCCCACTCTGGACGTACCGGGTCGCCGAGTGTGCGCTGGCCACAGCAGAGCAACGAGTGCGGATGCTTGGAGACAAGCGTCCGGGGACGTTCATCACCGAGGCAGTAGAGAACCTGCGCCGTATGCGCGAACTCGTCACACTCGGTGTCTGCTCACTGCCCACGATCGTGGGATTCTGGAATGCCGAGATACCCGACGCCGCAGAGCTGGATGGCCCGAGAGGCGGCCGTTTGCGGGCAGCTCGTAGGAGCGACCCGCATGTCGCCATGGCGGCACGAGCCACGATGGTGCTGGAAACCACCTGCGACGTCGGACTTCACGTTGGTGCCAAGCCACCATCCGCCGGAAGCACGTTCTGGGCAGGCACAGAGAGACTCGTTGTCGATGAGAAGATCATTTCCCTCGCCGCACTATTGGCCGGCCCGAATCAGGGCGGACAGCTCGCCATGCCGGCATTGGCGTGGACGCATGTCTTCGATCCTTTCCAGCCCTACGTCGGAAGGTTTGTGTCGGCACCGAGCGGACCACCTACAGTTCCCTTCCCCTCTCAGCGCATGTCCGAGCTCGAGCAATGGATTGCGCGCCTTGACAGCGGCTATGACGCAAGTATCCGCGTAGCCGTCGACCGAACGCTATCCGCTGTGACCGACCGAGGACCCAGCGACGACGCTCTCATCGACTACGTGATTGCCCTGGAGAATCTCTTTGGCCGGCCAGGCCCGAAACTTGAGACCCGACTGTCGAGCGCGCTCGCGGCGCTCCTCGCGTCGGGCGAGACCGAGGGGTCGGCGATCGCCGCCCGATCGCGCCGCGTCTATCAAGCGCGCAGCAAGCTCGTCCACGGAGATCAGCTTCTAGAGAGTGAGGAACACCCCGCGGACCAAGCACAACTCCTTGTGCTGGACGCCTTTAGGACTCTGTTTACGACGCACCGACATCTGATCGCGGACCGCAAGGGGCGCCAGGAACTCGGAGAGAAGCGCCGCAAGAGGTGACCTACCGCAATGCGCAACTTGACCCTCCACGGGCTCTCGTGGTGACGCCTCGATCAGGCAGGCTCAGGAATTCGCCGCGTTCTGCGACGGCCGAGCGGGCCGACCCAGCAATCGAGTTCTCTGGCGAGACGAAGACCCAGTGCCTCGATCACGGCACGAGGCCCCTGCCTTCGCACCGTGGGCATCGTTCTTCCTTGCCTAGGACCGGCAAGAGCGGCCAGGCCCAGAACGACCTGGACACTTTGCCGATTCCTTCGCATCTCCGGCAAACGTCGTCGCCGAGCGATCTCTCAGCCATCCCGTGACTCTAACCGCGCGACCGGTCACACGGGATGCCGGCAAGCAGCGGTGCTCGATCAACCGAGCCATGCGCAGACCAGTCGCTTCTAAACATGAGGTTGTGATAGGTCCCGTCTCATCGGACGGAACTATTTAGCGCCGAAAGCCGATCCAGCGAATTGGCTCACTAGGGCGTCATGATCGACGAGTGCCGGTGCCACCAGTTGTAAAGCTGCTTCATGGGATCTGGCGCTCGGATGATGCCATAGACGTTCACTACGTCGTTATCCCAAGCGATCGCGGCGGAATGCGTACCCCGAATGCACATAAGCTGTCCAAGCGGCGTCGACGGGTTCGCGTCTTCGTGCCAGTTGCCGAGAAATGCCCTGCTGGTAGCACACGCTTCTCCTGTGAAAGCAGTATTACTTTCGCGCTCTCTAGCGCTAGCGTAGACATGCATCATCCCGGTGGTGCGGAACCAAATGAACCGTCCTGACAGATTGCCTTGTTTGCATAGCACCGAGGCACGCACTAGGTCGCGCATGATCAGCACGGGGTCCGTTTGGACCGAGATCGCCTGGCACCCGTCCATCGGGGCAACAGATGAGAGTGTGTGTGCGTCGCTCGCAAGTTGTGCGAGAGGCGGCCCTTGGTAGGCGCTTGGTGCCAACCATGCAGCGACAATGGTCGCTGACGCCCCGGTCGCGGCCGCCCACGTCCAGGTTGCAGTCACACTACGCGCGCGTCGGGCGACCGTCGCAATGTGCACCAGCGCCGCCACTGCATACGCCCCGACGGCTACGGCGAGGATCAGCGGCCACGTCGCGGGCGGGACGTAGGGCTGTCCCGATGCATGGGTTGCCGACAGGACGCAGCCCGCCGCAGCTAGACACGGGAGCGCGACATGCCAGAGCCGTCGGGTTCGGGGTGCATGGGCAACCCTGCAGGCTCTCGCCGCGAGGTAGTCGCTTACAACGGTGATCAGCCATCCTGCGACGATCGCGGCCAGGACCCATGGCCACAAGGCTTCGGCTGTCGACCTGAGCACGGTGCCTGAAGCGGCGTGCGGAAGCTTAAACGTCAATGTTGCGCCTGCAAGGACGACGCCCGCAAATCCGATGGCGCCAGCCATCAGGGTTGCTCCCAGGCGCGGCTGAAGTGCCCAACCTACGGCACGCGGCGCGGCACTGTCCGCATCGCGGACGGGGGAAGGTGAGGGTTTTGAGATCCGGACGGACGACGAGGCGCTTGGTGGCGTACTCGTGAACGACCCCGGCGTTAGGGGCGAGGACCTCGTCACTGATGGGGGCCCCGCGGCGGCTTTGACCTCCTTGACGATTCGTCCCTTCGGGGCTTTCCGTTCGAACCGCCGCCGGCTGGGTACCTCGGTATCAAACGCTAAGGAGCCATCGAGCGGTGCCCCGCACACCTCGCATTGCGCGGCATCAATGGGCTGAACTCCGTCGCATTCGCCACAACGCTGTGCTCGGGCGGTCGAACTCACTCACGTGCCTTCCTCTCAGCGAGCGAGCCCCGAAGCGCTTGTCCCTCCCCTCCGGTCGGCTTCGATCGCCCTCCCTTCTTGAGCAGAGTCCCCCGAAGGGTCGACGGCTCGGCGGCGGTTGGGGCTGCGGTGTGATGGCCAGCGTCTAGATCGGACCCTACGGCAGCCCGCACGCCGCGCAGCGTCGCGTGCACCTCATCGGCGCTTGGCCGGTCTGACGCCGGGTCCGTAACCATACGAACGAGAAGGTCACGTAGCTCCGGGGGAGCCATGCCGCCCACGCGGAGTCGTTCTCCTCGGGCGACCGCCACGCCTGCGTATCGTGCGTCGAGATCAAAGCCCGGCCTGGTGCCCGTTAGCCACTCGTGGTACACAAGGCCTAGTGCGAAGATGTCTGACCGCGGCGTGAGCCGATCGCGCTGATTCGGCGCGTTGATGTAGCGCACGAGCTCCGGCGAGTAGTAGGCCATGTCGCCGACAAGCTGGTCCGGCGGCGGCAACGGCTTCGCCGCAAGGACCGCATTATCGAAGTCGATCAGCTTCGTGCCAAAGCGCCCCTCCTCTAGTCGCTTAATCAGTATGTTGGGTGGCTTGACGTCTCCGTGCACGAGCCCTGCCCGATGTAGGACGTTGAGGCTGTGTGCGACAGTCAGCATTAGCAGGAGCCGGGAGCTCAGGGGCAGACGGGCTACGTCCGCGGCGGCCCAGTCAGTCACCTCCACACGCTCGGTAACCTTGTAGTAGCGCGAGCCCGCACGGAAGAAGTCTGTCGCGACGACGAGGTTCCCTCCGGCCGCACTCACCGGGCCGAGTACCGCTTGGATGGCATTGTGATGCTTCTCGAACGCAGCGCAGTCCTTTCGCTGCGCGGCCTTGGTAGCGTCGCTCCCCGGCGACCCCTCCATGGGGTACTTCGGCTTGAGAAACTCCTTCAGGAAGTACTGTTTCCCTCGTCGCTCCGCGAACGCCCATCGACTCTGTCCGCCCCCAGCGGTCGTGAACTCGGTCTTCAGCGTGTACCCGCCGACATCCTCGCTCACGGCGCTGGCTCCTGGTCACGGAGTTGCGCTGCAACTAGCTGCTCATAGCCAGGTCTGTATCGCTGCCAGAGCTGTTTGGCGCACTGACTGCGTGCCTCGGCTAGTTCGTCGCGACGTTGCTTCAGCGCTGCGAGCTCCCTGTCGGCTGTTAACAGGACGTCTTGACGCAGGGCGTACGGCTCGACGAACTCCTTCTGTACATACGCCCGACGGGGCTCAAACGCCGCTCGCAGTGCGTTGAAGTCCTCAAACCCCAGCGTCGCCGCGACTAGACTCGCGTCGTCTCGTGCGACCGAAGAGATGCTGGCCGCTAGGCCACGCTGCCAGTCCTCCGACGTCGCCGCCCCACTCATTGCGTCCAACAAGGCGATCTCGAAGTGTGCCGGGGTCGGCAGGTAACCGAAGCACCCGTCTGTCGCCGCGAACACGATACTCGGCTCGTTGAGCTCCCATGCAAAAGTGTTGAGTCGAAAGTCCCGACTCGCGCTGATGCAGTTATCGATTGGCGGATCTGATTCTAGGCTTGCCAGCGCGTCCGACTTGACGCGAGCGTCGTCCGACGAGACCTGGACAAGTCCCCGCGAGGGCGAGAGGACGTAAATACGCGAGTCTCCAGCCCATACCGCACAACCGAGACGAGACTCGGGACCGACCCCGCGTCCATCGCGACTCGGCCAGACGATCACGAGTGCTGCGGTCGTCGGCAGCACTCGAACCATCGAGCTGCGGAGGCTGCTCGGCTCCCCCGCGAGCGAACTCGCGACGCGGTGAAACTCGAGCTGCAACCGCTCGGCGAGCCCGGCGGCAAACTGTGTTCCCATGTTGAGTGCAGATGCCAGATCAGTTACGGGTGCCACGAGTCTGCGCTCGGCCTCCTGCAGGGTGATCCCTCGCGCCAGCCTAGATGCGATATATGCTCCCTTTCGCTCCATGCCTTCGATCTCGTATCTGGCTCCCCCTGCGCCACCCAGTCCGTCGAACACGCCTAGTACGACCACGTCGCTCGGGCCCAATAACCGCAGCGGCTCGGCGTCCTCGCCTTCACCGGGTATCGCCTCGTACTCGACTGCGATGAAAGTTCCGTGCGCCTGCGAGAAGACGCTTTCGTCGACCGCAGCAGATGCGTCCGTTGCGGCGTCGTCCTTGGCGCCGCCTCCTTTGCTCAGCCTGCCCCACGGTTTGCGATCGCGAGCATCATCGAGTCGACGACCTGGGGGGTCCGGTGAACGATGCCGAAGGTGCACTCCGCCACCCGGTACCCCCCCCGAGGGAAACGTGTGAGCGAGTCGGTCAGCGCGACGGGAAAATCCGAGGCTGTCCGGCATGGCCATTGGTCCTAGATCACGGCCGGGAGGAAACGGTACGCCGTCCGCAAGGAGGACGCCTGGGGGCATACGAGACCCGTTCGCGCTCGCGACGCGCGGATGTCGCCGCGCATTTGTGCGGCCCGTGGTGACAAACCAAGCACCCGCATGTCAGACGCTCTGCGAGATTGTGTCGAGGATCGTGCGATAGTCGACATCCGATAAGCCCGACCCGCCACGCGACGGATGGTGGATGACGTTGACCCAATGGTTCGAGATTTCGGTCCACGGATACGCGTCCGGCGCGTACAGGATGAGCCGCTGCGCGCTCGCGTCCATGGGTCCGTCCTGTCCTTGCCAGAAGTCGGTGATGGCGTTGAAGTCCGCCGGGATCGGCGCTTGGATGCTGACCGTGCCCCCTTTGGTGGTTCCATCGAGAGGATGCGCACTCGCGTCCGTCCACACTGCGATGAGTTGCCGCCGCTTGACACCAGATGTGTTCCAAGGCGAGTGGACGGCGAGTGCAAGAGCCTCTAGGCCACTCTCAGGCTCGTCGCCGCCGCCGTAGGCCCTAATCTCCGAAACGAATGCGGTGAACTTGCCGGCCTCATCAGGCAAGGTAAAGAACTCCGAGGCCTCGATAGCACCGGCTCCATCTACGGCGAGGTCTCGAAACACAATGACTCGAACTCTCAGGGTGTCGATGATCTTTCCCTTGGCGTCCATCTCCTTGGCCAGATCGTCGTGGAACGTACTTGCCCGACCCTTGACTTCATCGATAATCGGGGTCATGCTGTTTGTCCCGTCAATGCAAAGAACCAAGTCGACGGGATATCCCGGAATCTGATCATCGGTCACGCCGCTCCCCTTTCCAACGCGTGTGGCGGTGGCACGCCGCCTGGGTTTTCGAGGACTACTGCCAGGTATCGACGATCTGTCGATCTGCCAAATATCAGGCGCTGGACCGACTCGCCCAAGCGCACCCCCCTGCGACAGCCATCCCCATGGTCTCTTCGTGTACGCAGGCTATCAGGAGGGTTCGAGCGAGGTCGTGGCGCACCGTTCGTCGAGCCCCGCGCCGGACCGGAATCACTCCCACGGGGAGCTCGGCGGCCCGCCCGGACAGTGACATAGCTCCGCTCGGGTCGGAGCGGACGCAGCTCGTGAATGGGGGCGTGCGGCGAGGCCGCTACACGGGTGGGACCGAGGCGGCGTCTTCGTTGAACCATCGTTCCCATTCGTTGGCGGGAAGTTCTATGGTGCCGCCGGTTGCCAGGTAATCCCACGCCTGTTGGGCCGTGTCACCGAGCGATTCGAGCATTTGGAGGTTGTCGCGGAGGGTCATTGCTTTCGCAACCCAGCTGATGCTCGATGCCTCGGCTGTGCCGCTGAGGTGGTTCGTCAGGCAGGTTTCCACGGATGCTTCGAGCGTCCCGTCGATGTTCGTTTGGCCGTTTGCTACTTCGCCAGCCATGCTGGCTAGGGCCGACCACATGCACCAGTCCAGGTCTTTTCGATCCTGATCGGTCGAATCCCTTTGGTCTGCGAACAGGTGCTCGTCAGCGCCCTTGAGCGTGTCGCTCTTGACGTTCAGGCTGCGATCGCTGGAGCCGAGAGCTGTGATTGGCCTCTCCGCGGGATTCGGATGAAACGCGCCCGGGTCGATGATGTCTAGCCCCCAGGCGGGATCGCTAAGAGCTGCCGGGGCGAGCATGATCACGAGGACGCTCGCCGCCATGGTCACGCGTCGACCGGGCCGAGCAGCGCGAGTGTTGGGCTTGGCTGTGTCGCTCTGCGGCATCGTCGAAGCTTCGCCGACCCGTCGTCAGGTTGCCATCCAGTTTTGGACGTCCAGGCACTCGATGCGACGGGGTCGATTTCGCGCCCCTCAGCGGCTCCCAGCCGTTACTCCGACGCCCGAACATCCGGTCCAGCGGTTCGACGCGCTCTAGTCATCGCTTCGCTTCTCTACCCCGACGACGGGGTGGTCGGCGGGGTCGCGGCCACCGAACGTGACGCGACCCACGACGTCGTGCTTCGAGCGTTTGACGCCGTCCTTCTCCCACTCCGGTACCCGACCCGGCCGATGACCGCGACCGCGGGTCCTTTGGACAGGCACTCGGCCCACGCGTCCGCACTCGGGCCGATTGTGGGCGATCGGGTGTTCTGCCACCCCGAGACAGACGCCGAGGCGGATATCGTCGACGCTGCGCCCAGCGGTGGGCGTCTCCGGCGGACAGCCAGCTGTGCCACTTCCTCGTGGGTCGGTCGAGCCCCGAGCGGGACCGTCGCCGAACGAATCCGGGCCGCAATCGAGCAGTGGCCTCCACGTTCGGCGACGAGAAATTGACTTGCTGGGATACGGCCGATACGATCGCCCACCCGACTCGTAGCCGGCTGCACCGGAACACAGGAGGAGCGATGGCGTATAAGGCGACAACGAGTGCAACTGGGTCTGTGAACAACGTTAGAGTGCGCTGCAGTAAGTGCGGGGCCAACCTCTACGTAAATCCGAATCAGGCGAAAGCGGGAGGCGGATGGGAGTGTCCACACTGCGGCAAGCGTCACTAGGCGGGCCGGTGGGCTCGGTATACGGGTAGGGTCAGGCACGTGGACATTGGACTACGGCCGCTCTCGCCGCGCGGCGAACAGATACTCGACCAACTCGACGATGAATACGGGAAAACACCCCGGCTGGCGTCTGGCCGCGAACGCCTCTACGTCATCAGCGGTCCGCAAGTGCGTGAGCATTATGAGCGCCATCTCACTGGCTGCGACCCCAACTGGCAGTCGCACGTCCAGGTGACTGTCCACTAGTCTCCGCGGGTGGCCGGGCCGGTCTTGCGGTATCACCCATGACGGGCTCGGTTTTACGGCGACTGGCGCGCGTCTCCCTCGGCGCCCTATCAATGGCGCTTACCACAATGGAGGTCCCTCTCCACCCGGCGCCTATTGCGATCGACCGTGTCACCGCTGGCCACCACACGCCGAGCAAGGAAAGCGGGTGCGCCTTATCGGGCGACCCCCCCGTTGGTGCAGGCGTCCCGTCGAGGGGTGCGATGGCCCGCTAGTCATCGCTTCGCCTCTCCGCCGCCGGTGACTTCGTCGTCGCCGGCGGCGTCGCGGCCACCGAAGGTGACGCGACCCACGACCTGGTGCTTGGAGCGTTTGACGCCATCCTTCTCCCACTCCCGGTAGACGAGGCGGCCGGTGACCGCGACTGCGCGTCCCTTGGTGAGGTACTCGGCGCACGCGTCGGCGGCGGGGCCGAACGTGGCGACGTCGATGAACATGGGCGGCTGGTCGCGCTGGTCGTTGACCGCCAATCGGAGGTCGCAAACGTTGCGTCCGTCCGACATTGCTCGTAGGACCGGGGCGCTGGTGAGCTGGCCGACCAAGGTGACTGTGTTTACGTTGGGGGCGCTACTGGGCATCAGGGCCTCCTTGCGGTTGATTCGACATGACACCTCCACCCGCGTGTCGATCGAACCCAGCAAGAGACCCCTCCCCTTTTTCGCTCCGCTCGCCGCAGGCTCGCGGGCGAGCCTGCGAGACCAGCTCACCCATTGCGCAGTGGACCGCCTGGCCCCCGGTTAGGTCTTGCTCGGGTTGATGGGAGGTTGACCCTCACACGTCACGGTCGTCGATCGCGGGGGTCCGGGGGGCGTCGATCCACGCCCCACCGGCGCCTTGTCTCCCATCGTCCCGCGCTTCCGTCGCTGCATCTCGGGCACACGTCGTCGCCGAGCGATCTCTCAGCCATCCCCTGACTCTAACCCCGCGGCCTGCTCACACGCGATGCCGGGTAGCAGCCGTGCTCGATCGATCGAGCTATGCCAGCCGAGCCGCTCCAAACATGAGGTTGCGACAGGTCTCGTCTGATTCATCACTGTGACGGATCGCGGGGTTCCCCGGGGGGGACGTCGATCCACGCCCCCCGGCGCGTGGGTTACCGCGCAGTCGTCGGCACTCGCTCCGAACGTCGCGACGTCGATGAACAGCCGAGGCCGGTCACGCCGGTCGTTGACCGCACGACGCAGGTCGCAGAACACCGCGTCCATCCGACGTGTCGCGTACCGGGTCGCTGGTGAGCTGGCGGCGACCGTGACCGTGTTGACGTTGCGGCTGCTTGCTCTCATGGACTCCCCTTGAGAGCTGGATCGTTCTCAGGGATGTCGACAGGACCCGCCTTTAGACCCCTCTCCGAGGTGAAGTGCCGGTGAGGCGGCCTACGCTTCGCACCATCTGACGGCCAACGCATACTGTTCCGATGGCTGACTCGCCACAAGCGTTGGTTTACGAGGAGGCGGTCCGTCGGATCACCGAACAACACGAGCGCCTTGAGAGCCTGCGGACCCGTGCGGCCGCTCTGTTGTCGGTCGCCGCGCTCGTGATGTCGTTTCTGGCGGGACAAGCGTTGAAGACCACGACCACGGGACTGTTCGGTGCCGAAGCTGTGCGCCCGTCGCTTCACGGCTGGGCGATAGTTGCCGTCGTCGCTTTCGTCGGAGCATGCTGCGCGTCCATCTGGATCCTGATCCCTAAGCGCAAGGGGTGGAGGTTCGGGTTCAATCCAACGCTGCTCGTTAGAGACTATGCGGACGCCGGCAAAGCCCTCGAGCCAATGCAGCGGGAGTTGGCGCTCTGGCTGAGCCGGTACTATCGGGAAAACGAGCCTAAGCTCGAGTTCCGTTACACGCTTCTACAGGTCGGAGCCGCACTTGTCGGTCTCGAGGTTATTGCTTGGATCGTTGACTTGAGTTGAGAGGTGTGCTGTGGCTGAGGAACCCGAGGAAGTCCCGCCCGATCCCGACCCGGAGCCGTCAGGCCCCGATCCGGGGGAACCGCAGACTGAGGGCTGGAATCCCGAGCCGTCTGAGCCGGATCCCGGAGACTGGGAGACGCGCGAAAACTAGCGTCGTCGCGGGGGCACCTCGCTCGGATGGCACATCCGCGCGATCACGGGGCGCTGGCCGCTCCCGGGCGTGATCACGGCTGCGAACCCCGTTCGCAGCCGCTTCAGCTGGGATGGGTGGATCTCGTACTCGTAGCCGCGGCGGCGGCTACCGCGGCCGCTCGGGCCGCCGGCCAGGAATCCGTCTTCGGTTTGCTCGGTTGTGACCCATACGGGTTTGGTGCCGGCCGTCGCGGCGATCAGCTCGGCGGACTCGGGCACGTTCTGCCGGTGAGCAATGACGGTCGCGACGTTCCCCAGCGTCTGCTCGCGTAGCCCGTCGGCGGCGGTCTTGAGGTCGGCGAGCTCCTGGGTGCCCAGGATCAGGCTCACACCGGCGGAGCGGGCGCGGCCGAACAGGCGGGCGACCTGGTCGGCCGCTACGGCCGAGAACTCGTCGATCACGACGACTGTCGGGATTGGGTTCGCCTGGAGCCGTGCGACCAACGCGATCAGATCCCCGACGATCGCGGCTGCCAGCATGCCGGCCAGCAGCGGCCGTCGGTCGGAGTCGAGCCGGAAGTACACGACCGCCCGCTCCTGGACCGCCTGCTGGATATCGAGCGCAACGTTCGCCTGACGCGGGTCGAGCCACTCACTCGCGTCGGACTCGGCCAGGATCGACAGCCGGTCACGGACACCCGCGAGGTCACGCCGTTGACGGTCGGTGAGGGAGTCCAGGTACGCGAGCACGACAGATGCCCCCTCATCGGGCAGCTGTCGTGCGGTGAACTCAAGCTCACCCGGGTCCAGGTGTTTCATCAACGAAACAGGGGTGACCGGGACACCGGCGGCGTGCATCACGCGGATCGCGTGGCCGAGGTAGCGCTGCGCCTGGCGGAGGTAGTGCGGCTCGGTGAACGTCTCCCCCGACAGCGCCTTGTCCGCGATCTCCGTATCGGAACCTTGCGCATAAGGGTTGTACGCGAGCGGCCCCTCCGGGGTCCACTCCAGAAAGCGCGCGCCCCGACGCGCGGCGGCGGCCTGGAGCTCCTGGTGGAGCATCCGGTCCCCCTTCGGGTCGACCACGATCGCACCATGGCCCTCCTCGATGAGGCGGCAGGCGATCCATGCCTCGCTGACCGTCTTCCCCGAACCCGTCGCACCCAGCACCAGCGTGTGCGAACCCGACTCGTACCCGACAGGTATCGACACCGGCAGGCCCTGGTCGTCGCGGCCGACGGTGAGCCGGCCGTCGCTGATCCAGCCCTCGCGTTCCGTTCGTCGCCGATGCAGATGACGGCGGAACAGTCTGAGCATTCCGAGCCGGGCGCGGGCCGCGTCGGCGAGGTCCGCGCCGTGGCCGAGGTCGCTCCCGTGCCAGCTCGCACCGAGCACGCACGCCAGCAGCGACGCGGAGCCGATCACCAGGCCGGCGAGGCGGTCAACGTCGAACACGACCGCCGCCAAGACGAGGCCGGGGAGCGCCCAGGTCCACCTCAGGCTGCCTATGCGGAGCAGCGCCGCGGCCGCGACGCCAATGCCGACCACGATGCCGGTGAGCACCATGAGGGTCTTGAGGGCGTGCTCAAGCGCCTGCACGGCCCAGCTCCAATGCGACGAGCGCGCCGACGTCGTGGAGCGCGAGGACGGCGATGCGGTCCCGCGCGCGGGTCACCTCGACGGCCCGGGTGACGGCTCGGCCGGCGGCGCCGTTGGCGAGGTAGTAGGCGTGGCGTATGTGGCGGGCGCGGGCGTACCCGCGGCAGATCGCCTGCAACCGCCTTGGCGCCTTGATCGACAGCTCGACCTCGACCGCGAGAACTCGGTGTTCGGGCGAGATGAGCGCGAGATCGGGGCGGTGGAGCGCGGGTCGTCCGCCGGGCAGCTCGCCGAGGCGAGAGGAGGCGACGAGCTCGCCGCACTCGCTCTCGACGACGCGCAGCTCGCGCTCGCTCAACAGCGTCCAATGCACCAGGCCCTCGTGCAGCGCTACGGCCGCGGTGGCGACCTGGCGGGCGTGCTCGAACCCGCCGACGCTCAGCCGGTGGACACCGAGGCGCTGCAATCCACGCCAGCGCAACCCTTCCGCGGTCGCGACATACAGCCCTGGCTGGCGGTGAAGCAGCTGCGTCTGCTCGAGCAGACCGTCCTCGACCAGGCGGCTGAGGCGGGCGTACGCCCAGCTGCGACCCATCCCGAACCGGGCCATGACGTGCTCGGCGCCCGCGGCACCGAGCCGGCCAACCCAATCCACGATCTCCGCATCCCGCTCGGTCTGCACGCAGCCTCCCTGCAATCGACAACACCCGTTCTGCATGGTGTCGATCAGAGCCGCCCGGAGACCCCCTTCGGATTCAGCACGACGTCACAAGGACGCCGCGCTCGGGCGAGGTCGGGCGACACGCTGCCGCGTTGCGTCCAGCTAAGCGTGTCACCGACAAGTCTTAGAGAAAGCGGGCGAACGTCCCGGCCAGCCGCGAGCCCAGTAGTCGGCGGCGCGCACTTCGTAGAAGGGGGATTCGTGGAAGGGCGACGCCGGTTCGGACCGGTTTGAGGCTGTGTACGCGACGGAAGCATCACGCTTGACCACACGTTCTGCCGGTCCAACACGGCGTTTCCCTCCTCTGAATTCAGAGGTAGCTGCTCGGGACGCGTTGATACCCTGGGCACGAGCTGTCCGAAGGTCGCGCACGGCGACCTCCTCGCCGCATAGGAGGATTCGCACCTGTTTTGGGGGATGACGCCATAGGCGAGAATGCCTCCAGCGAGGGCGGAGGTGTCGGGCCAATCTGGGCGGACGCACCCGTTCACGCCACGCGTGGGCCTGCGGCCGGCGCTCGCTGTGGGAGTGGCTGCGCTTAGGACCCAGACTTGCGTTCGACTGCCGGGAGAGACTCGACGAGTACCCGGACGCGATCGGCTCCGTACCGCGACTGAACCCGCTGAGCCCCAGCCAGTAGCGCCTTGTCTGACTCGCCTGCCACCGTGATCTTGACCGCAGGGGCACAGCGCCCGCGGCTTGCACGTTCTTCACCGAGGACGGTCACGAGCTGGACCGTCGCCTTTGGAAATGCGCGTAGCTCGCTCCGCGCGGCGACCGACACGCGACGCATGGCCCGTAGGGAATACCGAGGAGGGACGATCTCGATTCTCTGGATGCTGGCGTCCGATCGTTGCGCGCGGCGTGCCGCGTTGAAAGCAAGTTTGGTCGTGATCCGAAGACTAAAGCCGACACGATTTTCATACGCGTCATCGATTCCGACGAGGCAAGCAAAGCGCTCGTCGCCGATCCGTGCCGCGAGCCTGTGGACCAGCCGTTTGTACAACGCATCCGATTTCAAGACCTCAGAGGGCGCTGTGCCCGCGAATGCAAGGGTGCCTCCGAAGGCAACGATCGAAATGACGGCCAAGGCCGAGCCGGCCCAAGCAAGCGCCCGGCTTGGGCTTCGAGGCGATCTGGTTCCTCTAGACATAGACGTACACCCCGAACCAGTATGAGATGTCCGACACTTTTGCGTAAAACGTCGTGCAAGTCCCAATTGTCTGGGCCGACAGGATTCCTAGCGCTGTGCCCGCGTCCACGAATGGTCCGCCACTGTCTCCGGGCGAGGAGCAAGCACCGGGTACTTCCATCTCATTCCCTATTTCAGGTCCACCCTGGATCCCAACGACCACGTCAAGCGCAGTGGCGTGCCCACAGGAGTAACTACTGCTTGCTCCCGATCTGCATCCGAACTCCCCCTGAACGGGGCGCGCCTGTCCGGTAAGTTGCCATTCGGTGCCGCTAGGCCATCCGTGCATCCAAAGTGGTCCGGGCGCCAAGACGTTCGTCCAGAAGCTCGCGTAGCTCATTTCGATGATCGCCGCATCGATCGTGATGAGACCGTTCTGTGAACTTGGTTCGCCGCAGCAAGTGCCAAAGCGCCAACTCCAGTGTGAGCCGATCCAGTGCCACGCACCGTTGTCCTGATCGTACGCTTCCCATTTATGGGACGGGTCATCGTGGACACAATGGCCAGCATCCATGATGAAGAAGTACGTTCGCGAACCGCTCCACCACGTGCTCACGAATCCCGCGGAGCAGAGGTAAGACGGCGTCTCGATGCGGACGCCAGCGCGCAACGGTAAGCCGCAGCTTTGGCTGCCACAGCGAGTCGTCTCAATGTCAAGCGGTGGACCCGGCGCCACGTCAACCGTCGCCACGACCCGACGCGCGGGTTGCGGGCCGCCCGCCGTGGCTTGCGAAGTCGCCAAAGGTGTCGGGTTGACGGGCGGCAATGCCGGGCCATTTGCGTCGTACCCTTGCGAGAAGGCCTGGCTGAGCTTTCGCGCATACGCCCAATCCGTCGGTGACGCCTTGGGCGCGAGGGTCACAACGACGCGGTTCCCCGCTTCATCGATGGCGACCTTCGCGGTGCCTTGCGTTATGAGGGGACGCAGTTCCCGCGCAACGGTGTACTGAGCCGCTTCGAGATCGCCCAGACTCGTCCGAGCCAGAACAACCGCGCCGGCGACTCCAAGCCCGCGGCTAGCTAGCGCACGTTCGGCGGCGGCCCGATCGGCACTCGAGATGAGTCCCACTCTAACCTCGCCTGTGGCCTGATCGAGCCATACGCCGGCATAGCCTGCCCCAAAGGCTGCCTTCAATTCCTCAGGCAGACCGTGAACGCGTTCCTGAATGAGCATCCGGCGCACCGCGTCGGGATAGGGAACGCCTTCCTGCCGCGAGTACTGGACCGCCATTTCTTCTGGGGACACAGGCGGATTCGAGTTCGGCACGAACGAGGGGGCCTCCGCCGCGACGGCAGAGACGACAGATCCAAGGAACGTGCCGGCGACTAGCAGCAGCACCAACGACCCCCTGGCGACGGCAGTGTTTCTCGGGGGTCGCCCGTCCAGGTGGCCTGACCGATTGCGACCCGGCGGTCCGTGGCCACACCTCGGGCGACCATAGTGCGTCTTGGCTCGTGTCAAGCGTCCGGCGACCCGCTCCCAGAAGCCGCTATGACGCCCCGCCATCGTCCGCCTCCTCCTACCCCTTCGACGTGCGCACACCCTATCGAACCCAGGGTCCGAAAGTCAACCCATCAGAACTCTCTGATCGCAGGCGTTCCGAAGGGAAGGCCTGGGCCAAGGGCGCATGCGACGCCTGTGCGACTAGTTCCCAGCACGCGTCCGCCGACAGCGCCTCAGCGAGGGCAGGACGCGGGAGGCTCTAAGAGACCGCCGCACCGGCTCGACACGTGACCTGCTCGACAGTCCGCGCCACGACCGCCAAAGAGCGCACTCGGCGCCCGCACCCGCACAGGCGCCGCCCCCCTCGATGCTGCCGTAGACGTTCCGGGCCGCCGCCCGCGTTCGCGGACGGCGGCCCACCCCCACTCTCGGCGCATCAGTGCTACAGGGCGAGCTGGTCCATCTGCCGGGCGGCCCTCGTCGGGGTCACGAACTCGCCGAACACGTGAACCAGGCCGGTGTCGTAGAGGCGGTTGATTGCGTCATCGACCTGTCCAGGGAACCCGCGGGGGCCAGCCACCGCGCGTTCGAGCTCGCCCTGGGTCCACACGCCGTGTTCGCCACCGAGGAGCTCCATCAGCACCGCCCGTTCGACGTCGCTCGGCGACTCAAGGCGCTCGCTCTCGCTACTTTCTGCATGCATGGGAAGGGTGATTCCTTTCCGTGCCACGGCCCCGGGGCAGTTACCGCTGTCGCCGGGGCCAATAGCTCTATAGGGGTTTACCTGACCGTCTACAGGAGGGCCGGCGGGCGGTCAAGGAAAAGCGGGGAAGCTGGCGCGACGGCGATGGTTGGGCTCGCGGACGCAGGCGTCCGCGAGGGCAGCTTCATTCGGCTCTACGAGAAGAAGATGTCGGCGATCGCGTTAAAGATCCGCTCTTTGCGGCTCGGCGTCGACGGCTCCGGGTCGCGCGCGGTTCTACGAGCAACCCAGCGCCCATCCTTGTTGCGCAGGTAGATCCACTCCGCCTCCGCCGCCTGCTCGAGCTGCTGTTGGCGTTCCGCCTGCGCCCGAGCCGAGTCCTCGTCGCCGCAGAGGATCTCCCGCTCAGCGACCGGCGGGCCGATCGCCTCGCGCTCGGGGCTCTCGTTCGATGAGCTTCGCTTCAAGCGCATGTTCTTGCATCGGCGCGGGCGCCGAGTGCCATGAACGGCGAGGCTCAACGGTGAGCATTCTGCCGAGCCGTCCCAGGTCGGATCAGTCCACTGCCTCACAGTGTCACTCCGTCGGAGGCGGGCCGCCCAGGCCGGCTCTCGTCAACCGCAGCACCGCGGGGCAGCCATGGTCGCCTCGCTGGGTCTTGTTCCGTTGGAGCGTACCTAGCTCAGAGTCTTCCGCACGGACTCGAGCGCGATCGGCTCACGCTGCGCGTCGGCGAGGGAGCACGCGATCTCCGCGGCACGGCCGACCGTCGCGCCTGGTGTCTCGGTGATCCAGCGGGTGAGCCAGCGCAGCGCCCACGCGTCGAACTCGCCCGGGCGCCGCTCGGCGACCACCGGCAGAAACCGCAGGGCCATCTCCAGGTCGAGCGGGCGGCGCTGATCTTCGGAGACTTCCGCGGCCAGCGTGATCGAGTACTCGAGCTCGCCGCGCTCCAGCGCACCCTCGAGCTCCACGGCCGGCTTCCACGGGCGAGCAGTCATGCGAACATATGTTCGCATGGGCGTCAAGCGCCAGGGTTCGCCCCGTCATGCCCACAACGAATCGCACTCAACGTAGACTGGCCGCTGTGCGGGCGGTCCTTATTGGTTTGACAGTTCTGGTGTGCACCGCCGGGGTGGCGACGGATGTCTCTGCGAGGCAGATCCCACCTTCGAAGCTTGTCGTGCGACCGAGCGAGCTGCCTGGCTTCGCACTCGCCGAGCATGGCATCGCATCCACGACGTCGGCACGACGCATTGCCAAGGAGTTCTTCAAAGACAAGCCAGCCGAAGTGGTGCCCGATGTGAACCGTTTGAACCATGAGGGGCTTCGTCTAGGCGTCCTTGAGTGGTTCGAATACGCCCGTGCATACGCCGAGTCGGACGCGTCGGTGTACAGCTCGTCGCGTGGGGCGCGAGGGGAGCTAGCTTCGAACCTCAGGTTTCTCGTATCGCAAGGGGGTCGCCGTGAACGCTTTACCGCGCCCTCCGTCCCCGGTTCTATAGGGGTGAGCTTCCCCGGGGCATCTGGCCGTACCGACGACGTCCTCTTTACGAGCGGCCGTTGCTTCTTCGTCGTCTGGAACCACTTCGAAGCTCCGGTCACGCAGGAAGAATCAAGGCGAGCGCCGCTCGCCGGCGCGAGCCGGCTGTTCAAGAGGGTCAAGGGATTATGCCGCTGAACTCGGACCGGCGCGGCACCTTGAGCAGGATGGCCGCGTCCCGTACGCGGCGTTGCGTCTGGGCTTGACTCCGTCGGAGGCGGGCCGGCCCAGGCCGGCCCTTGTCAACGGCAGCACCGAGGGAGGGCTCCCCCGAGGTCTTGATTCCGACGCTGATCGCACTCACCGTCATCGTCGGGGCGCTCGACATGCGCCGAACCCTGCCGGACTGGTTCGCTTGGTTCCGTGGAGGGCCACCGCACGGCTGAGGGGCGGGCTCCCGCCATCGGCAGGCTGCGACCGAACGGCTGCCCGCTTGCACAGAGGACACTGATCAGTTACGCCAGTGTGTGTCGGCGTACAGGAGCCATTTGACCCTGCTTCTGATCCTGTGCCAGATGCCGTAGAAAAAAGCGTTCACGGGCGAGCGCCGGAATGGCCCAGAGCTTGGGTTCATCCAGCCGACCGGTGGTCGTCTCCGGGGGAGTCCGATCGCGCGTCGTCCTGCTGGAGTGACGGGCCACCAGTCATCGTCATCGACGCGTTCTGTCGTCATGAGGCCACGGGCTACGAGCCCTCGAAGGGTCGTCTCCACTGTGGCGCGGCCCGGCGAGAGCGCCAACATCTCCTCGTCAAGCGTCGCCGTCGTCTCGCCCCAGAACGCCATGCTGGAGAGCTCGAGCAGCTCCTGCTCCAAGTGGGTCAGCGGCAGGGAGTCGGACACAGGCGGTTAGGACTGGTGCCCGCCCGGCACGTCGCTCCGCGCCTCGCGGCGAATACGAAGGCTAAGAGACACGTAGCCCTGCACCCAGAACAGCACGCCCGCGGCCGGGACCGCCCATGCCCACGGCGCCGGCAGATAGATCGCCACCAGCAGGTACGCCACCAGAGCTAGCGGAAGCATCCTCAGGTAGAAGCGCCTCAGCCAGAGCAGAACCTCCCTCCTCGGTGCGCCCTCAGGCGGACGCCCCCCGAGGATCCGGTCTCCGGCGGACGCCAGACGACCCGTCATGACCCGGTCCGCCTTGCCAGGGCGACCTGCCGCCACGCGCGGATCGCGCGCGGACTGACCCACAGCGCAAACAGCCACGTCGACGCCGCCGCAGGCCAAAACATCGGCTGATGAATGTGGCCTCGTGCCACCTCCATAGGAAAGCCCCACGTAGCCGTAACCGTCAACACAGCGACTGCGGACAGAACGATCGCGAACACGACAGACACGCGAGGACCGCGCGTCTCACGTGCGAGGTCGACGCCCCAGTAGCGCAACGGTCGACGGGTCGGCGCAGACATATCAACGAGAGCGTAGACCGGGCCGGCGACGCGAGTCCAGCAGCGCTGGACATCGGCGCACGAAGCGGACGCTTCGCGACCGCGTGGTGACCGTTACTCATCCCGCCGGCCACACGTCTCGGCCATTCTCGCGGTCGGCTCGCCTGGCCGCGACCTCGCGCACCTGCGGCTCACTCCGTCCACCTCTCGCCCCACTCCCCTTCCCTCCTCCCTCCCGCCCGCTTCTCCCACTCGCCCGCTCGCCTCGCCGCGCCGGCCGCCCGCCGTTGTTTTTTTGTTTCTTACTCTCTCCTTCTTGTCTTCTTCTCTGGATTCATCCTCTGATCTCCCTCCCCCACTCTCCCCGTCCCCTCCTCCTTTCCTGGTTTCTTTCTTGTGTTCTTG
>Ga0210409_10001385_pt1 | contig 32088 bp, 43 predicted proteins | sample IncBWH17MmetaG_FD_161649 | JGI IMG/M metagenome (GOLD analysis project Ga0210409, IMG submission 161649) | Forest soil microbial communities from Barre Woods Harvard Forest LTER site, Petersham, Massachusetts, United States - Inc-BW-H-17-M | ecosystem: Environmental > Terrestrial > Soil >...
TGTCAACGATCTCGGCTTGTTCCTCGTAATGTTTGTCGTATAGCAGATGCAGTTGATAGAACGTAGGTCCCGCTACCTGCCAGTGCGATTTCTTATAGAGATCGCGCAAAGTCATGGTGTCGGCAAGCAACTGGTTGAGTTGCTCCGTCATTTCCAGGCGGACATCTTCTTCAAGTTCCAGGGGGAGCGCGTGCGAAACCGTACCATAGGCCTGAATTTCGCGGGCGCGCTGATGAATGCGAGGCTGTGCACTGATTGTGGTTTGACGGCTGGTACCGTCCCTCTTCGGCATAAAAACCTCCTGATGTCGGGCGAATCTGGTTTTTCAGTTGTGAGCCGGTTCGATGCGAACGAAACCAACACGCGTTGGATGCAACATTCCCGTGTTGGATGCTCGAACAAGTGATGCATACTGAGTAGTTTGCCGAAGCTGAAACAAAGGTGTCAAAGAAACATCTTCGATGCAACAGGTTTGACGCCACCCAATAGCATTGTTATGATCGAGATGCGGGGTGGAGCAGTCTGGTAGCTCGTTGGGCTCATAACCCAAAGGTCGGTGGTTCAAATCCACCCCCCGCAACCAACCTCATCTTACTGAATCAAAACGGTCAGCGCATTTGGCGCTGGCTTTTCTTTTTGTTCATTCCGTGCAGTAACGTGCAGAATTTTCCCAAGTTCGTTTGCAATTCTGCGTTCGTCAGCAGTGACCGCGTGTGTGTAACCCATCGTGGTCTGTGCTTCGGTGTGGCCCAGTCGATCCTGCCGGACTGCCATCGGCGCACCGATCTGATCGAGCAGCGTGGCGTTGCCATGCCGGAAAGCATGGAAACCACACTGCGGGATGCCTAATTTCTTCAGCAGAGGATGAAACTTCCGCTTGCGAACGAGGCTGTGATCCCAAGGCGTACCGTTCCCTGTTGCGAACAGCAGACCGAGTGTGTTCGGTCGCCAAGTTCTCAAATAGGCCCTCAGGCGTTCCACCAACTGCGGCGAGATCGCGAACCGGCGATTTCCTTTCCGGGACTTCACCGTCTGGATCTTGCCGCGCCACACGCTCTGACGAACGTGAATCACGGCGTTCTCCAAATCCAGGTCGGCGACCCTCAAACCGCAGATCTCACCGCCACGGATTCCGGTCTCAGCCAGAATCGAATAGAACGTCTTGTACGGCTCATTGGCTGATGTAATGATGCGCTGCGTTTCCTCCAGCGAGAACGTAAACGTCCTTACCAGTCCCCGCTTCGGCAAAACCAGCCCGTCGAAAGGATTGTGAGCTACATAGCCCCATGCACGAGCGCTGTTCCACATCATGCGCAGCGTTGCCACCAAGTTTCGGATCGTTTTAGGGTTGCAATGACAGCCTGAAACAAATGCCTGCAGCCTTTGTCCGTCCAGGTCCTTGAGGGCACAACCGCCCAACTCCGGCAATAGCCATTTCCGTAACTGGCTACGTGTCGCGGATTGCGTACTAGGTTTATGTTGAGACAAGACCGTCGCGTCCCACCGATTTGCGAATTCTGCAAAAGTGGCCGTCGGCCTTGCCCGATAGGTTGGACTGTTGATGGTTGAGAGACGAGCTTCCAAAGCACGCAGGGCGAGTTTCCGTGTTGGGTAGTCCTGGACCGTGCCGAGGACCTCCCATTTGTACGGACGTGTGATTGTTCCATCCGTTTGAATCACGTCTTCCCGCCACCTTCCGACCCAGAGCCCATTCTCAGGGATGCCGCGATTGGGAACGAGGCTTCCCTTCTGGTAGCGTCTTCGGGCCATTGATACCTCTTTCGGCCCGTTGACCTGTTGCCCTTGGCCCGGAATTGTAGCAGGACTATTCATCTAGCCGTCACAACTCCTAGTGGGTAGCAGATCTGCGGTTCAGGGACGGTCGGTTCACCGATGCCAGCTCCCAAGAACATTTCGAAATGCTCTGGACGGAAGATCATCAGACGCCGCGATCACCTGACGACCAACGGCGAGCGGTGGGCGTCGAGGCTCGAGGCCGACGCGGAAATCCCAGTGACATCGGTCGGCATCTCGACCGATATAGCGACCGATGTAGTAACCAGCATCCAGCTTCCATGGAAGAATCCGATTGAGCCCAGCTTCTTTCCACAACATCGCCTGCAAGTCTTTCCACCGATACTCGAACAAACCTGGCCATGAAAGGCCACAGTGTTGATGAAGTCGTCCGCCGGTCTCGCCGAACTGGTCTGCGCAAAAGAATTCCACGCGACAGTGAACCTCACGTTCGATCCATCGAATCATCCGCGCAACGAAATGATGGACAAATTCTGAAGATGGCTGTGGTTGTTCGATCGGAAAGCGGTCAACCCAAGGAAAGTCCGGCGTTCGGTATGTCAAAGTCACAAACCACTTCCAGACTCCAGCAGCAGTGCGACCTCCGAGTTGATCGATGAATCCTCCCATCCGATCTGCATAGCAGCGCCAGCACGTGCATGGGGCATGATGCTTGCGCCTGCGTAAGGCACGACATGGCTGACAACAGCAAAATGTACGACGCATTCCCGTCCGTTCACAGAGACGCGGAAGGAGCCGCTTGTCTGGATAAAGAATATTGAGACCTGCTCTCGGAGCCGCGGCGAGCGTCATCCCGTCGACGGTCAACCGGTCGCGGATTTGGTCAAGAGGAACGTCTTGCGAAACGAACACAACCTCGGGTTGTCGCGCCTTTGTCATGATTAAAAGTCCTCGCTTTGGACACACGTCGTGGAATCGAGAATGACCTCATCCCGTCCGCTGCCGCCCTCCGCAGCCGAAGGTTCGATCTCCGGTCTAGGTTCGGCGCGGCTATTCCGTATCACTACCTCGCTCAGCCCGGCAAAAAACGCCGGGCTGAGCTCGCGCAAACTCTCTATTCCGCTCTGGGCATGGCTCTCATGGCTGACCACCTCGGCCCACCGCTTGCCCGTCGCGTTGCCGTCGGATGGTTTGCGATTCCTCCGTCGCGGCTCTTCTGAGAGAAGCGGTGGGCCGGGCTCGTCAGCCTAGTCGAGCGCATCCTGCGTGTGCCAGGACCCTCGTTCGTTACGAGCAGACCTCAAGAAATCCAGTCGTTCGATCCCTCGCTGAGAGATTCGGTAAGCGATCCGACCGTGAATTGTTTGCCGCAAAAGCAATCCCTGTTTGTGCAAGCGGAAGAGATAACTGTAGACAGAGCTGCGGTGATGAAATTCGCGAAGTTGTCTACAAATCGCGTCCGGCGTAACGAAACGCGCATTCTGAGGAAAGATCTCCAACACTTCCCGTTTAGTCATGGCGACCTGCAAGTGTGTAATGCCCGTCAGACCGGACGTATTTCAACCGCTTGGTAACGAAGAAGTGATACAAGAGTTTGCGAATGTAGACAGAATTGGAGGTTCTCAGCTCCACTGTGGCAACTCTCAGCGAATCGAGAGTCGCTCCAGTAATCCGGGCATCGAGTTTCGCGTTGGGACGTTCTTGGCAATCCTCCAAGGCACGCAGAAGGTCGGGGTTCCCAAACGAATTACGGAGCAACCACTCCAGGGCTGCTGCGACGGACAATTGGGCGTCTGCCGCTGATTGCGCCAAGTCTTCCACCAACGCCGCGGGGAGACGAAGAGAAACGACGCGTTTGCTCATTTGGTCCGCCGTCCCCGCCAGAAGAGTTTCTTCCTCCGCTGATTGGGTCGGCTCCGGCGGATTTCAGCCGTAAGCCACTTCGCCCGCCTCTTCAGGCCTTCTCGCAGTTGAGGCGGGGTTTTCTTGCTTTGGATCGCAGCTCGGATTCCCTTCAGCTGTTCTTCAAGAGTCAAACGGCGTCGCGCCATAACCTTCTTTTCCTCCTCTTCTCGCGTGGCCTGGGTCGGAACTCCCGTGGTGGGGTGACGGCCTGCCCGAAGAGTCCACATGGTTCACACCGAAAAATGCGAATCCCCGAATCGGAGACGCTCAGGCCCAAAGGCTGTCCGCAAAAGGCACATCGGCCTGTTGTGATTGGTTTCGTCAAACGTTTGGGCTTACCATTCACAAAAGACTCCTTTGGTCTTCGACGGCGTGCTTGGCGGCGGCATTCATTTTGCTAGCCTCGCGCCGCTATGTCAGGGACATGTAGACGGGTTTTCGTGTCCCCTTCGTAGGTGGCTATGAGAACTCGGCAGGTACGCAGCGGTTGGCGAAAGAAAGTAGATCCGGCGTATGTCCAATGGTGGTCAGCGAGAAAAACCAATGCCGGTTTGATGAATATCTCGGACGAGAAAAAGCGGGAGGAGGAGTGGAACCGAAACTATAAAGAGTTGTGTGCGGCTAGTCGCCTCCTGAATGCAGCGCAGAGGAAGATCGAGAATCCACAATTTGCCGGCTTGGATTTTACTAAGCCGCTGGATGGGGAGGTGTGGCCTTGGCCAATAGAAGGAGAGCCGGGAAAGGCGTACATCACCAATCCCGAATCATGTTCTATGTTCCGGACTTTGGTGTTTCTCAAATACGGCGTCACGTTTCGAGAACTGGTTTGTGAACTTGAACGTGACCCTAAGGCTTATAAGAAGTGGATGCATGTCCACGCCGAGGTGCCGGCCGGCAAGGTCAGCAACGAATTGGTGCATGAGGTTGATACGTTCACAACGCTGCTACTAGCAGCGGGAGCGAAGGTTCCCGACGACCGGCAGATCGACGGAATGGATATGCGTGACTTTTTGCTTGGCGATGCCGAGGAGTCCGGCCGCGATACGGTCCTGTGCTTACAGGGCAACCGCCTGCAGGCAGTGAAGTGGCGCCAATGGAAGGCGCACCTCTTCCAGCAAGACGATACCTTTTCAACGTGGTCGCCGTACAACGTGCCGCATATTCACAATCTTGAGTGGGACCCACGCGAAGAACATGAGATAGCCTTCCCCCACGCTTGGGTGTTGCACCCCATGGCCGCTGCAGTTGCAGCGTTCCTGAAGTCATTTGCGCTCGAACCACCGATCAAAACAGGGACTCCCGATCCGTATCGTCCGCCCAAGCCGGGCGAACTGCGGGTTGAGGAGCACATTCAACTAGGAGTTATAACCCAATTCGTCACTACGCTCGTTAAAGCGCACAAGGAGGCCCCGCCGCCGATCACCGGAATCCAAGGCAATACAGGATAAGTGTCGCAACATCGCGCCTCTGTACAATGGCGACGATGTCAACTGCTTTTCGAGCGTAGGCGGCATGCACTCCGGAAAGATCGCCATTTCGCTCTCGGGAGCAAATGTGACCGCTCACGAGGGCAATCAATGACTTGAGTTGCGACTTGTTGTCGCGTGTTGTTGGCAAACTGCGACACCAAGGCCTAATTCCTTCACGCAACCCAGTACATGTTCGGCGACGTTTGAGCAGCCCGGCCAATCACACAGATATTCGGACAGCTCTTCTTCGCGGCCGTCTGGACCGGCAATTCCCGTTTTGATCGTCACCTGAGGCATATATGCGCCTTAAACTCCGCCATCACTAAATTCTTGCCGAGGGTAGCCGCTTGCACAAGTAACTCCCCGTCGACAGTAGTACAAAAGTAATCCGAAGGCTCGGATAAGTTCGAATAGGGGCCTCTCTTGTAGGAGAATAGCCAGATGCCCAACGCCGATCGGCCCTGAGTAAACCGAGTCAGGGAGAGCATTTCACTCAAAGAATTCGAAGGAGTAACGGCCTGAAAATCCAAGATGGCGATTGAGGTTCCATTGCTACGCTGCTACAAACGCAAGCGGGCAAACGATTGATAATAAGCCGCTTACTACCGTCGGATGGCTGCCAGTGATCAGTCCGGCAGCTTGATCTCCGTGGTACACTTTAAGCATGTCAACCGCAGCAGCGCCTAGGACAATAGCGGTCTCGGAGAGTCTCCTCCGGCGCGAAGCCGTCCAGAACGCGATCGCCGACCTCCGTCTGGAAGGCCTCGCTCCCACTGCCGATGCGCGAGTTCTGTTTGAACAGTTTGTCCAAGGTGAACTGACCGAAGAGCAGTTGGTGAATGCTATCCTCGCTCGATGAGCGATCCCTACCGCGATCCTCAATCTGGGATTCTGGCAAACAAGTTCGGCCTCACCGATCAAGAATCGCTTGACCGAGCGGAGTCTAACTCGGTCTCGGTCCGCTCAATCCTATTGCAGCTCAATCCCCTGAAGGGAAACTTCGATTCCCAACATCTCAAGGCAATCCACGCGTATCTCTTTCGCGACGTTTATGAGTGGGCCGGGCAATTCCGGGCGATCCCGTTAGCCAAAGCTGAGGATGTTCGCGGCGGACGTATCATCAGGTTCACGCCTCCAGATTTGATCGAACGGGAATTGAAGCACGTATTCGACGAGCTGGCGAACGAGCATTTTCTCGAAGGCTTGCCACGAAGAGAGTTTGCTCGCAGGGTTGCTGCTCTGCTTTCCGAGATAAATCGAATCCATCCGTTTAGAGAGGGAAATGGCCGAGCACAGCGGCAGTTCGTACGTCAACTGGCCGACAGCTTGGGATTCAAACTGCATTTTGAGGTTGTCACTAAAGAGCGTCTCATCCAGGCCAGCATCCTGTCGTCGAACGGGGATGTCGCGATGATGGAGCGACTATTTGACGAAATCACGGACACAGAGCGTATTCAATCGCTGGCCAAAGTGATCGCGCATCTAGAGAGAGGTCAGTTCAAGTGGAACGAGATTTATCTGGCAACGACCACGTCCGGTCAGAGCTACGCTGGCACATTCGCCGGTAGTGACGGAGCGAACTTTTTCTTTCGCGACGATGAGAACCGAATCCTCGTGGGGAATCTCAAAGACCTGAAGAGCGCGGCGGCAGCGGGAGAGAAAATCAGCTTTACTGCTTCGTAAACCAGGCCGCGCCATGTCGTGCGGAGCGCGAACATCTGAAAATCTGCAAAAAACGGTGCCCAAAAGCTTGCAAATAGGGATCACCGGAGCGTGGTCCGACTGGGGTCCGATAGGAGTGCTTTCTGGTCTTTTCAATGACTTTGTGTCGTTCCCGGCGGCGTCAAGTCGTTGAAATGAAATGCTGTCGTTTATTCAGTTGGGCTCATAACCCAAAGGTCGGTGGTTCAAATCCACCCCCCGCAACCAACCTCAAGTATTTCCCTTTCAGTCACTTGAAGCTGTCTGTCGCAGTTGCGACTCGTCGCAACTGACTCCCGTTTCGCTCCCGTTTCCGGAAACCCGCCGGATTGGCCCTCTTTTCGCACCTGTGAGCACCATTTCCACCACCTTGCTGTTTGCGGCGCGCTTCTGATCCGAGACCGCCTGCGTGTAGATATTCATTGTGGTCTGGATGTTCGCGTGTCGCAGCAGTTCCTGTTGCACCTTGACATCAGTGCCGGCGCTGCGCAGCATTGTCGAATAGGTGTGTCGAAAGGTGTGCCAGCCAATCTTTCCGATGCCCGCACGCAATGCAGCCGGTTTCAGCTGCCGTTCTCCGCCACGGTCCCCCTGCTTTACTGGGCGTCTTCCTCAGGGGCCATCATTGGCCCGACTTGGGAATCGATGCCCGCGAGCTCGAGCTCAAACACCTGTTGATCCTTTCTGTATGTCTGTTGGTGATGGGATGGCTCTTGGGCTACCTGGCAGAACAACAAAGCGTTGCGAGTGGAACTCGAACGAGCCAGTATTGCCCGTGAGTTTACATGATGGTGTGTTGCAATCACTTCTGGGCCTGAAGATGCGGCTTCACGTGCTATCAGCCTCACAAGAAGGTTCTACTGCGCAGGAGCTTCGTGAAGTACAGGAAGTCCTGCTGGAGGAGGCACGGAAGCTGCGCGAGTTGATGCAGCAGGTAAAACCCCTGGATGTAGACGCCAAGACTCTGCGCCCCCATCTCATGGAGGTCACCCACAGGTTCGAGCGCGAAACAGGCATTCGGACCCAATTCGTCTCGGACTCCGGAGATCTGAATATTGAGCCAACGGTTTGTTGCATCGTCGTCCGGATTGTTCAGGAAGCGCTCGCGAACGTGAGAAAGCACAGTTGCGCCACCGATGTCTGGGTTCGCTTGGATCGGAGGAACAGCAACTGGCAACTCCCCATCGAGGACAATGGCGTCGGGTTCCCATTTGCCGGCCGTTTTTCTCAATCAGAACTGAAAGCTAGCGGAAGAGGCCCATCGGTGATCATTGAGTGTATCGATTCAATCGGAGGTGAGCTGGCGCTGGAGTCGAAGCCGGGACGCGGTACTCGATTGGAAATCACTATCCCGCCGAAATGGAGAGCCGACGACGGATAACGGAGTCGCGCACCCTCCGAAGTGCGTGGGTATTCATCCCGTGCATTCTTTGGCAGTCATTTATCCGAGACACGGATGCCATAGCGTTTGCACAACTGAAGCTGCCGATTCAGGGTCCTCCTCTAGAAGTCAATGGTCGCCATTCAGACGCTCGCTACGGTCCAGAAGAGTGATTTTCGCGTGTGGCCGGGAATGATCTTTGGGTCGGTCGCCCAACGACAGGATCAGACTTACAGCCGCTGGAAGGCAAATGAAACTACTGGAGGAGGTCCCTTTAAGCCTGAACTACCTCCATTCCCCCTGAATCGTGAACGCAGCCCAGTAGTAAGGGTCCGCCCAACGCTTTTGCTTCCACATCTCTAGCTGGGCCTGACGCAGCGCGGCGACGGGCCTCTGACCTTCCTTCAGCATCCCTCGGTAAAAACGCTGCATCAGTTCTGCGGTGGCCACATCATCGACCTTCCACAGGCTAGCAACGACACGCGGACTTCCTGCGTACATGAATCCTCGGGTGAGACCTATGAGTCCTTCGCCCTTGACTTCCTCGCCCAACCCGGTTTCGCAAGCGCTCAGGACTACGAGTTCTGCCTTCAAACTGAGGTTGTATACATCTTCTAACTGCACGAAACCATTTTCCGGTTCTCCCTTCTCGTTCACAAGGGAAAGAACAAGGCCGGAAAGCTCCGGATGCTCGCTGTCCAACAATCCGTGCGTCGCGAAATGGATGATCCGATAATTCGCTAATTCCTGACTGGTCGCAGTGGTACGGTTGGCTTTAAAATCCAACGCCTCCATCCCTTCGCCTGGAGGAGAGAGAGCGAGTATGCCTTTCGCCTCCCGGCGCGTGAAGAGAAGGCGCGGCCAGTGACTTCCGGATCCTTTAAGACCAACGTCCGTCGCGGACCTAGCCAGATTTGACTGTTGGAGCGAATTTGACGATACGTCAGAGCCGCCCGGGTCTCCATGCAAGGTTCGAGCAGGTCGGAGTCGCGGCTGTTTGTGGTTCTCCACCCGGGGATCTTCGGTCTCAAATACGGGATCGGCCAACACGGCTACAGCCATTGACGCGATCGGTCGGTTGGCGAAATCGCGGCGCAAAACGGCTATGACCGACGCTGAGGGCAAACAAACGACTTCATGTTCCGCCATTAACGGAACGGCCTTTTCCGTTGGCTCATTGTCACCAGGCACAGGGAGCGCCCCGAAGGGGAGGTACTGCAACGCGCCATCAGCGACAATCAGCAGTCGCTTACCGATGAGAAGCTTGGCAACCGGACCGACTAGTATTCCGCTAAGATGTGCAGCGGCTTTCGAGTATCCCTCAGCGGCCCGTGCCTGCCGGTCCTGTCTTGCCTTGGCGGTTTCTCCCGTCGCCGATTGATTTCGCGCTCTCAAGAGTTCATAGACAACACGAGCCGCAGATTCAATTTCCGCACGGCTGGGCAACTCAACGCTAGTAAACGACCTTGGCGTCACTACCCACAAATAGCTGTGTGATTCTCCTAGTCTGTATTCGAGAAGAACGGTATCCGGATCAAGCACCTGTTGTTGTATGCCTGACAACTTTAACGGTTCGGGTTGGGTCAAGGCCGCATACCGTGGGCTATTGGCGCGGATCTCTGCTTCGACCTCGTCGTATTGCCGAATGAGATCGGCCATTTCTTTCTGATGCTTGGTGACTTGCTCGATCGTGTGACTTTCAGCTTCAAGACGCACCTGAAAACTCGATTTCGCAGTCACGAGTGACTGCAGTCTTCGCTCGCGTTCCAACAATACAGGCTCTACACCTTGTCGAATTTCGGCTCCAGCTTCGCCCAAGAGGTCGATCAGTCCGCGTGCTCTCGCCCTTTCACTGACTTCAAATGCTCTGGCGTCATAGCCTTGGTCAGGGTGCAGAACGTGCATTTGCATCAGCAGTTCCATCGCGAGCTGAAATGGTTTCTGCCGGGCAGCCAGGAAGGTGGTGCGTAGTGGGCCGCCTGAGATATTGGATCTCAGTGATTCGACTAGTGAGAGCGATTCGTCCACGTGAATCAGGGCGTCTTCCAGGCGCCCGAGTTGCTGCTCCGCACGCGCCATGCCCTGCAGGGCAATGGCTTCTGTGTCGGGATCGGTGACCGCTAGGGCTAGCGACCTCGCTCGCTCGAAATCCCGGAAGGCGGCTTCTGCCTCGCCCGAATGCCAATGGAGTTCGCCCAGGTCGTTCAGCACAGCGGCCACGCGAAACCGGTCACCAATGCTGTCGCTGATACTCAAGGCTTGATTAAGACAATCGAGCGCTTTGATGACGTTACCTTGTGCGCTGTACACATTCCCGGCCTGTTGATACGCCATCGCCTGTTGTTTTCGGTCGCTAGCAGCCTTTGACAAAGCCAGAGATTGATTGAGAAAGTCGAGAGCTTCTTGGTATTGTCCCCGCTTGAGGAGTACTCGCGCGATGCAGCGCAATGTGTATGCCTCTCCGTGTCGGTCGCCAGTAGAACGCCTGAGTGGAAGGGCTTGGTTTAGATAGTCCAGTGCATTCGAGTCGTCGCCAACATCGATATAGAGCGCTCCGATGCTACTCAATGTTCGCGCCTGCTGCAGGCGGTCGCCGGCACCTTTCGCGTCAATGAGCGACTGTTGGTAATACTGCAGCGCCTTTTGAGTTTGGCCGGTATCCTCGTAGACCTTGCCGATGTTCCCTAACGTTGCGTCTCTATCACGGGCGTTGGACATTGCGGGAAGAGCCGCCAGGTAGCTTTGAAGCGCCATCTGTTTCTCGCCCAGATCATCGTAAAGAACCCCCATGTTATTCAGGATGCTGGCTTCACTTTGATGATCGCCGACCCGTCGTTTGAGATTGAGAGCCTGATTGTAGTAATCGAGCGCCTGCGACTTCTCGCCTAGATCGTCCAACACCGCGCCAATGTCGTTGAGAGTATCGGCTTCGCGAGAAAACCCTGCCTGTCCCTTTCTGAGGTCCAGGGCTTTGCGGAAACATTCGAGTGCCTTTTGTTTTTCGCTGAGAGCATAGGCGACCTCTCCTAAATTGTGCAGCACGGCAGCCTCCTCTAGCGAATCATCGGAATGCTGGGCAACCCGCAGGGCCTGATCGAGCACCTCCGCCCCCTTCTTGTTTTCTCCGAGTGCACTATTCACGACGCCCGACTTGTTAAGGGTTTCAGCCAAATCAATCCCCTCCCCGATTTGGCGCCACAGGCTAATGGACTGATCGTAAAGTTTCAGAGCTGCCCGCTGCGACACTTCTGTGCCTTGGCGTCGCAATTCTTCTGCCTGCAGGAAGAGGCCTTGCGCCATACTCCGCGTGCGGTCTTGTTCAGTGGCCGGCCGCATTTCATCCATCTCAATTGCGTAAGATCCGGCAGAATTACCTCCCGCCGAAGAAGCTAGTTCAACCTCAAAAACTCCGGCCTGTCTTGCGATCCACGACATTGATACGGATGTTCCTGGCGTCTCCGATGTATCCAATTTCATGATCTGCTTCCGATCCGCTCCCAAGACTCGGACTAACAGCTCAAAGTCACGGAACTTTAGTACGACCCGCACATACTCGTCGGCGTCGAGCGCCACTTGATAACGATCCTTGCGGCCCGCCTCAAGTCGGCCGTCGATGGACGTGCCGCGCGCTAGGCGAGTTGGGGGCTGATCTTTCTGTGGGCGACCAAACTGCCCCTCTAGAGGAGCTTGCGCTCCTATCGGTAGCGCAGTGGAAGAAGCGAAGAACAACGCGAGCAGGAAAATCTTCTCAAGGATTCGGTTCTGGCGCAGTCGAATCTCAGGGGAGGACTTGTGCGCATTTGGCATAGAGAACTCACTTTTGAACTCACGCGTCCGGGCCGGTACCGTTCTGGCCAATTGTGAGGTATGTTATCTCACGAACTTGATTGGCGATCAATAGGTGTGCGGACTTGGCGAGAGCTACGAGGGATCGCGCCTGGAATAGAAGGGAGAAGGAACTGCAGAGATCGGCGCGTGGTTATAGCCACGTTTCTGAGCCAACCGGGGCAGGGAGATATGAAAGCGGTTCGCGTTTATCACATCCCGCTCCCCCGGCGACAATTGCTAACAAGAATCCAACGACGCATTACACTGAAGACCCACTTCGTCAAAAGATCGGTCAGGTCATGCTCTGTGCCAAGCCCATGAATGGCCTAATTCAAACTCAGCACAAAATTGTCGAAGAAATGGGGTCCATAGGTCATGTTTGCGTTGCCGAGAAACAGAACGTTACCTTGAGGCGTTTGTATCGCACCAACTGGAGCTGGTGTCTTGAGGACCACTTGCGCGGGCAATAAGCCATCGTTGTACTTGATCACAACGGTGACCGAGAAATCGGATCTTAGCGTCACGGAAACGTGCGCCTTGGCCGTAAATGTGCGTTGCCCACTGACCGTATTGCCGCAGAGAGTTGACGGTCCGCTCACAGTCTGAAAGAAGGTACATACCGCGGTGCCGCCGTTGTTTTGAAAGAGTCTCACTTCAGACATATCGGCGCCTCCATAAATGGTGGTGCCTATGGCGTTGAACCCGATGAGCCAGCCCCCATCAGCCGGTGCGGCGGTGCTGAAGTCAAAAGAGAAAGTCAGGGGAAAAGTTACGTCAAGAATTCTCTGGATACCCCCTGCAACGTTGACCTCGCCGAAGGTTTCGAGCTGATTAGTGCTCACCTGAGCCCCATTTCCCCAAGTTGACCATCCCAGTCCCGGAACGCCATCAGCGCGATTAAAGTTGTCGCTAACTTTGAATTGAGCGGCACTTAACGAGACAAGCGTTAGAACCACGCCCAAAACGGCGAGGGTCCTGTCCGAAATTTTTTCGATGGAATTGGCGATGGCCTTCATCGTGTGATTGTGCATGCGTCCTCCTCAAATTTTGGTTTGTGTCGTTTTCGAAGAAACAACCCGCTGGCTTTCAGGGCCGGGGACTGGCAAGAAAGACCCAGATGTCCAACCCCAAGGGCCCTTCCGGGTTATCCCTTCTTCATCAAGTGGTCCACAGTTCAAAAACGTTACAGCATCTGGTGCATTTTGATTTTTGGGGTCGCTAAGGTACAACGGGCTTCGAGGTGCGGCCCCTACCGGGATAATCTGGCCCAACTGGGACACTTCTGTGGGACTGCAAACCGACACCATGGCCGCATTCCTCGCCACAACAGATCTCGGGTAAACTTTGGCATGCGCGACTCAACGTCTGGGGGGAGCGAAGTAGTCAGAAACCCAATGGACTTACGGGTATTTCTTTTGCGTCTCGATCCGGACGATATCGGCGCTTGGGAAAAATACTTACATATTAGGCGTCGGCTGGCGAAATACTTTGAATGGAACATATGTACAGGGCCGGAGGACCTTGCTGATGAAGTCCTCGACCGAGTGGCAGCGAAGCTGAACACCGAGGAGATTCGTGATGTAGAAAAGTATTGCTTTGGAGTGGCCCGGTTTGTTTGTCTGGAAGCTCACAAGAAGATGCAGCGTGAAACCTACAGCGAGGATCTAATCGGCGGACAGAATGCGTTGCCCGACGGCTACGATCAGGCTCAGGAGATTGTCGGCAGGCTTTATCAGGACCGAAGACTCGCCTGCTTGAGACGCTGCTTGGCAGGGCTATTGCCTGGCGACCGGGATTTGGTTGTCCAGTATTACAACGCAGAAGAGGAAAAGGCAAAAGCTGTCAGAAAAAAGCTCGCAGAAAGTGCGGGACTTAAGGTGGGCACGCTCAGGGTTCGCACAAACCGGCTGAGAGAGCACCTCGAGGGTTGTGTGAAGCGTTGCCTGGAGTCTCGTGTGCGAACGCCAAAGTCGGCTTTATAAGACGAATGCCGTCAAAGGCTAGGTCGCCGGAGTCGTGAAGGAACGAGTAACGCTTGATGGAAAATTGTTGTAACGTTTTCCGCGCCGCTGCCACAAAATAGAAGGGGACGACCGCTTGGCATCAGATGGAGGATCCGGAGATTCTTGGGCAGGGACGGAAGGAGCGATGCGCAGAACGATTGACGAAATCATAATGCAGCGATACCTACTAGGGGATCTGCCTCAAGAAGAACGGGCTCGGTTTGAAAACCGCTATTTGGACGATGAGGACGTATTTGAGGAGCTCCTCGTTGTTGAGAACGACCTGATTGACTCATACGTCCAAGGAGCATTAACGGTACGCGAAAGGCAACAATTCGAAGGGAAATATCTCAAATCGCGGCAAGGACGTGAAAAAGTGGCGTTCGCGCGCGATCTGAGGCAGGTTTCGGAGTCTACGAAACTGGCCGTTTCTTCCAACAGAACTTCGCTTTTGAAGAGGATGTGGACCGCTTTTTCGGCCCAACAAAAGACACCTCAATTGGTATTGGCGTTTGCAGCCATAATCGTATTGGTGTGTGGCTCTTGGCTGATAGTGCGAAACCGAGGATTACAAAATGACTTGCATCAGGCACTGGCACAGCAGGCTGAGCTTCGCGGAGAGCAGGAAATTCTTCGTCAGCATATTACAAGGCTTGAAGAGAACGCTAGCGGCGAGCGCAACCAACACCGGGCAGGAACAGACGTAGCGACGGAGATTCCGATATCGCCATACGTTACACTCAACTTAAATCCAGGGGTAGCGAGATCACTTGGAGCCCTGCAGAAAATGCTTAAGCTACCGCCAACCGCGTCTTCGGTGCGATTGAATCTCTTGGTAGACCGAGACGAAGACGTTAGCTACCACGCCATTTTGAGAACGGCAGAAGGTGGTGAAGGCAATTTGGTTGAACGAAAAGATCTAAAGAGCATGCGCGTCGGCAATCAAAGGGCAGTTGTTTTGATACTGTCGGCTAAGCTTCTGGATACCCAAGACTATATTGTTACGCTAAGCAGCGACAATGGCACGCAAGGAGCAGAGGAGGAAGTAGAAGCGTACAGTTTCCGAGTTGTACGCAAGTAGTGCCAATCCCTCTGCACTTTTCTAACGCTCCGAGTACAAATCAATAACGCCAGTTTTTAGTGGCCTCCACGAGAGGCATGCTGAGTAGGTCTTCCGGCCCTCCAACACGTTGCGATCCCCGTGCCTCGCTCGATCGACCGAAACAGTCACGAAGTTCACTCTGGGGCAAATCGAGGGAGAGCGCCTTCGCGTCCGTGGCGCGATAATGCGAACGGAGGCTCAAGGAGCCTGAAGCCGATACATGGTGTTTGAGGATGCCCGGTTGAGGCCGTGGAGATGAATGGGAGTCGCTCACGTCACCGATATCGCGATTTTGGACTCCTTGAGAGAGCTGGCTATCGGGTGCACGACCCAATGAATCCATTAACCCGTTCCCGCAAACGACGCTCTATTCCCCGTTCTCTAATTTGCTTTCGCAGCTGATGAAAGTGGATAGAACACGAAACTGCAGCCCGTATAGGAGAAACACGAAAGAATACCTCTCCTGAGCAGGTGCGCTCCCGAGTTTGAGGGAAATGGCTCTTCGAAATGAACCTTCTCGAAGCTCTCTTCTGCATGACGGAGCAATTCGGCCCCGCTGACGAAGGTGGCTTTTTCTATTTTCCGCCCACGATCAGGACGTCGTAGTCAGCGGTCACCGTTTCCTTAGTGATCGTCGGAAGTTTAACGACACGCATCCGGCTCAATTCTTCCGCAGCGCTCATCCGCTTCTTGGGAAGCGGAACTTGGGAGAGATTGCGCATGCGCGCCGGGGTTTCTTCCAACCTAGGATCCGCTTCGAGGGCAAGGTTATACAGGTGGAGGGCAGCCGGGAACTTCTTCTCCTTTTCGTACACCTGACCAAGGTGGTCTCCAACCAATCCATCCTCGCTAACCCGCCAGGCTGAGGTCAGGTAGCTCTCCGCCTGCACCATGTCGCCCATCTTGAAGTAGATCCAGCCGAGTGTATCCCAGTAAGCGCAGATCTTCTGCGGGAGCTGCAAGTCCGAGTCCTTTACGTTCTCCAGATCAACCTTCTGTGAAAGCCCTTCCATTTCTCTCACGGATCGCTGAGAATAAAGCAGAGCGTCGGGGAGGGCCGCACCTGCCTCCGCCATCTCGTAAGCCACATTGTTGAGCATCTCGGCGCCGGAATTGATCTCCAAAGCTTTGTGCAGAGCGGCAAGCCCCCGATCCGTGTTGTGTGAACGCAGGTGGGTGATCCCTAACCACATTTGAGCGTATGCGTCGGAGGGGTTCGTCTTGGCTGCGGCTTCGAAGAGTGCGGCGGCGTCGGGGTAACGCTTCTGCGCGATGTAAAGCCCACCAAGGTTTAACACAAGGTCGTGATCATCAGGTGTGATAATTTGGAGTTTTTGCCAAGTGGCAATCGCCTCGTTCCGGTTCCCGAGGGACGTGTACATGAGGCCGAGGATCTTGTATGGAATAACCTGCTTGGGATCCGCATCCACAGCCTTCTGAAAAGCATTGAGCGCTGAGCTCGTATCTCTCGTCATCGCATATGTCACGCCCAACTCAATCCATGCGCGGGAAAAAGTTGCATCAAGCGAAACTGTATATTTCAGAGCCGTGATGGCAGAAGTGTAATCCTTTGTCTGCAGTGAACTCCGGGCATTTTGTTCCGCCTGAAGAGCTTGCGAATTAGGACTGCTCGGAAGCTGCGACAGGCTCTGGCGTACCAGCTCTGCGACCCGCGTCGGTCCCTGGGTGGGTGCAGAAGTAAGCCCGATTGCAGAAGCATCCTCAGATGCACGGAGGAAAATGTAGGTGAAGCCCGTAAGCGTCTGACCAACACACCTGTTCGACAGGCGGGGTCTGTGTTGAAGTGTTCGGATGACCGCAAAAACAGAACTTGCACCGAAGCGACGTACACGAGCGGAAGTTCAGGAGTTGGTGGCTGAGTTTGTAGGCAGCGGTATGCGGCGCAGTGAGTTTTGCCGCAGCCGGCGTTTAAGCTTCAGCACACTGGATCGCCATCTGAAAAAGCGGCGGTGGAAGAGAAGGCGTAGACCAGTTTCCTCGGCCGGTCGTTTGGTGGCGGTGGAGTTGGCGGCCAGGAAATCGCGGACGCAGCAGGAACCGAGTTGTGGGCTGGCCGTGGTGCTGCCGGGCGGGCGCCGGATCGAGGTACATCCTGACTTTGATACGAGTGCGTTCGAGCGCCTGGTAAGTCTACTGGAGCGGGCATAAGCCGTGTTTGGACTGGGCCCAGCTACACGGATCTATCTGGCTGCGGGAGTCACCGACATGCGCAGGGGGTTCGAGGGGCTGTACGGTCTTGTCCGAGACCGATTGTCGTGTGAGCCTCTGAGCGGGCACCTGTTCTTGTTCTGCAACGCCCAGCGCAATCGGCTGAAGGTCCTCGTCTGGGATGGCAGCGGATTCTGGGTCTGTGCCAAGAGGTTAGAGAAAGGGCGTTTTACCTGGCCGCAGTCCGGCGATGCGCAGGGCAAGGTCGTTCTGAGTCACGAAGAGCTCTCCTTATTACTGGGTGGCATCGATCTGGCCAAGACCAAGCACAAGCGGTGGTACCGGAAGTCTTTCCCCGAGGGACATGCTGCTGCATAAGTTGGTTGCTTGAACGATTCGAGCGACTCTGGTAAATCAATAACCCATTGTGAGCGCACCCCCCATTCCTTCAGCACCAGCCGATCTGGAACTCATCGCACAGCTGAAGAGCAAGCTACAGTACGCGGAGCTGCGGATTCGGGTACTGGAAGAGCGACTGCGGCTGATGCGAATCGAGAAGTATGGTGCGGGCGGAGAAAACTCTCGCAGGCGCAAATGCAATTGTTCGAGCTTGAGCCTGTCGTCAGTGAAATGACCGAGCAGGCGGAGACTGAGTACGCGCCAGTGCATCGCTCGATCAAGAAATCCGGCAAGCATCCGGGTCGCCAGGAGTTGCCGGCGAATCTTCCTCGCGTGGAGCGGATTCTGCCTTGCACGCCGGATCAGCGCGTGTGCAAACGCTGCGGCAAAGAAACAGTGGTGATCGGCTACGAGGAGAGTTCGCAGCTTGACGTCGAGCCGGCGAAGTACTTCGTACTGGTCACGAAACGAGGCGGGCTTGCCGGTCGTGTGAGGATCTCGGCGTCGTCTCAGCGCCCCTGCCGCCGCGGATCATCGAGAAGTGCCTGGCGAGTGACCGGATCGTCATCGAGACGGTCGTCAGCAAGTATTGCAATCACCTGCCCCTGCATCGTCAGAGCATGATTCTGGAAAGGGACCTCGGCTTGGACGTCAGCCGAGCGACGCTGGACGGCTGGGTCCTCAAAGTCGGCGAGTTGCTCATCCCGATGGTCGCCGCCATGAGGCGAGAGTTGATTAGTGGAAATTACATACAGGCGGATGAAACCCCGGTTAATGTGCAGACACGCGAGGGCCGAGGACAAAACCACCAAGCGTACCTCTGGCAATACAGTCGCCCCGGAGGAAGCGTGGTGTTCGACTTTCGCTTGGGTCGCGGACGGGCCGAAGCGGTTCCTGGGGCAGTTCGAAGGCATTCTGCAAACCGACGGCTATGCTGCGTATGACCAAATCGGTGGGCCGAGAATGGTACATGCCGCTTGTTGGTCTCATTATCCCGAGTCCGGTATTATCCAGAGCGAGCTGTAAAACCGTGCAAACCGGCCGACATGAAATGGGGATGGCTGCCCGCCATACTCCAGATAAGGCGTTATAGATTTTCAAGGAATGTAAGCAGCTTGGGGGATGGCTGCCATTTCTTGAGAGGTACAGGGCTGAGCCCGGCTCGCTTCCAGAAAGCCTCAAGGACGTCACGCTTCATCTGCAGGTTGGTGGTGATGTAGCGGCTCGTGGTGGCCACCGATGCGTGGCCAAGATAATCGCGAATCACGGAAACATCCACACCTGCCTGCAGAAGTGCAACCGCACAGCTGTGCCGCATGACATGTGGCGTGACACGACGTTTCGCCAGCCCGTGAGTCGTCTGGGCGGCCAACCGGACGTACTTGGCCAACACGTAGGCGACGCCGTCGCGCGTCAGTGGTGCGCCGCGGGCATTGCGGAAGAGAAGATCCTCTCCTTTCGCCGTCGGAATAATCCGCTGCAGCGCTGATGCTGTTTCTGACCACAATGGGCAGATTCGTTCCTTTTGCCCTTTGCCAAGCAAGCGTACCTGCCGAGGTCTTTCCAGGCGGAGATCACCCATGCGTAGTGCCAAGGCTTCGCTGACGCGCGCGCCGGTGTTATAGAGGAAGAGCAACAAAGCATGATCCCGTTCTCCTTGTCGACCCCGAGGATCCACGGCGGCTATGACAGCACGAGCCTCTTCCGGTTCTAGGTAGATGGCGGTCCGGCGTACCGCTCTCTTGTTGCCAATGGCAAGAATGCGACCGTACTGGCCCGCCCGCGTGACGTCGTGTCGCAAAAGATGCTGTGCAAAGCTGCGAACGGCCGCGAGTCGGCAATTCCGGGTGACAGCAGAGTTTCCTCGTTTCGATTCGACATGATTCAAGAACGCAAGCACGTTTTCGGATTGGATATCTACGACAGCCAAGTCGGCTACAGGCTTGTGCTTCTGATCGGCCAGAAACAAGTAGAACAGTTTCAGAGCGTCACGGTAGGCTCGTATTGTATGCACGCTTGCTCCGCGTGTGTGGCGTAAGTAGCTCTGAAAAAAGCTTTCGGTCAAACCAAGAAGTGACTCGGAGTTTGAGTGCCTCATAGACTATCGTCTCCTCCTCCAGCATTCTTGAATCGGCGGCGCAGCCGATCACCCGCCAACGCCAGTAGTTCCGGTGTGGCGTTCAAGTAAGTTTCCGTGCCGATGATGTCAACATGTCCCATGTACGCGGACAGCCAAGGCAAACGGGCGTGCAAGTCCACGCCTTGGCTGTACCACTGACTCAGCCGGTGAACCGCGAAGGCATGACGCAGGTCGTACGGCCGTGGGCCAGCCCGGCCTTTTTCCGGCTTCAATCCGGCCAGCTTGAACAGACGACCGAGGGTCTGACCGGCTGTCTTAACCGGCAGCCGCTGTTGATTGGCGCCAACGAAAAAGCGCGTGTCCGGGTCTGAGCTCGCGTACTGAACGCGGCTGACAAGATATCGGTCCAGTTCTCGGGAAAGCGATCGATGAAAAGGAACCCACCGTGTCCGTCCCTTAAATGTGTCGATGAAGAGCAGGGCAGATCGGGTATCCACATCCCGCACGCGCAGCCGGAGCGCTTCTCCAAAACGAATGCCAGTACAGTAGAGGACCAGAATCAGCGCCCTATAAAGCACAGCTCGAAAGTGAGGACGCTTGAGATCAGCGCAAAGCGCCAGCAGATTGAGAATGTCCTGTTTAGAAAGAAAATACGGAACGAACTGTGACTCCGTAGGCAGATGGGGCCAGATCGGTTCAACAACGGTGCCAAACGCGGAAGATCGCCGCAGATAACGGAAGAACTGTCTCAGGACCCCTGCATCGTCGGAAACACTGACCGCTTTACGGCCTGGCTTGCTCGACAGCCAACTGATCGCAGCTTGATCCAGCTGCCAATGGCGATTCTTGGCTATGTACTTGATGAGATATCTATCGAACTCTCGGAGTGTGAACTCCGCGCGCCTGTATCCATAGCCGAGGTCGCGCTTGAACTGGAGAAAACCACGCAATTCGGCTGCAACGGGACCACAGAAGATATTCATCGTGGCACCGGAAGACCAACAGCTCGAAGACGTGTGAAAGCTACCCGAACATAAATCGATGTCGACGAGGGACTTCGGTGGCCGAGGATGTCGCTTACCACTTTGATGTTGGCCCCAGCATCAACCTGTCGGGCCGCGTGGCTGTGCCGAAAAGCATGCGCGCCGATTGCCTTGGCCGGAAGACCAGCCAGCCGCGCGTAGCGCCGGATACCATAGCGAATGGCAGCCCCGGTCATCGGCTCGTAGGGCATATTTTTTCGCAGAAAGATGTGCTGCATTGATGGGGCAGGTGGCCGCTCTTGCTTTAGGTAGGCAATCAATGCTTTCGCGACTGCGGGCAGCAGGGGAAGCTCGATGCACACACTGGTCTTTGGCCGGCGTGCCTTCAGTATGCCGGCTCGCCAATCCACGTCCTGCAATCGCAGTGCAAGAACTTCAGCTGCTCCCAAACCGTAGGTGGCCAGCAGCAACAGAATCGCAAAGTCGCGTTTGCCTGGAGCTCGTGATTGAGAGATTACGCGCAAAATCTTCTGCACATCCTTCCAAGGTAAGATCCGGGGAGGCCGTTCATCTATGCGATATCGCGGTGCAATCACCCCACCGGCAAGGTCAGCCGACAACTTTCCTGTAATCCGCAGGAATCGGAGAAATGCCCGTAGGGAACTGCAGGTATCAGCAACGGTTCGCTTTGCCATCCGGGTAGAAAGGGTCCGCACAAACGCATCGACATCGACTAACGTCATCTGTTCAAGGGACTTTGTTCTCCGCTGCAGGTGCCTTAGAAAGCTTCTTGCCGTCTCGAGATCGCGTATCAGTGTTCCTTCCGAGACGCCATTGTGAACTCGCCGATACTGACGATATTCGTTGAGTACGGGCGGCAACGACGTTTTTTGTTTCTCACGCCAGGGGGGCAGCGGCGTGCCGAGAGTATGCAACGCACAGGCCCACGCGTGGAGGGCATTGTTAGCGAGATTGCGGCTGTTTGGAGCACTTGTCGGCCTCTTCAGCCTGGGGCCAACATAAGCACGGAGGAACCGACCCAGTCCAGACACGGTTAGCTGTTCTGTCTCGACCAGCCTTTGTTTCTCGCAGTAATTTCTGAATCGCCGGACCCAGTAGAGATAATTAATGATCGTTCCACGACAAAGGCCGCCCTTTTGCCACAGATCAACTACCGCACCCTCGCGTCGATCAATCGCTCGCATCTGTTCATTCACGAGCTCTTGGACGTGTATTGCTTGAAGAAGTGTTTGAGGAAATCAGGGATTCATTGAGGAAATTGCGCAGGAATTATCACGATGCTCACGAACGATTCACCCATCTCTACGTAGCTCCAATCGATTCGCTCTGGATAATACCGGACTCGGGATAATGCGCCTTATCTTGAGCTCAAGATAAGTCTCATGCAAGAAGGCAGTTTTTCGAGGCGGTGCAGCTAAATCCCCGAGACTCAGTTGCAACTCCGATTGTTGCGCAGATGGACGAACTTTTTGCCGTCGATGCGGACGCTCGCCGCAAAACGCTGACTATTGCGGCGCGCCATATCCGGCGTCAGGAAACAGCCAAGCCTCTTCTCGATGACATTCGTATCAAGATCGAGGCAGCGCAGTCGATAGCATTGCCCGCCAGTGCACTCAGCAAAGCCTGCCAGTACGCGCTCACGCTCTGGAAGAAGCTCACCCGCTTCTTGGAGCATCCCGAATTAGAGCTAAGTACTAACCTGGCGGAGAATTCCATGCGTCCGGTAGCTCTTGGTCGCAAGAATTGGTTGCACATCGGCAGCCCACAAGCGGGACCGAAGGTTGCGGCGATTCTCTCGATCGTGGAAAGCTGCCGTCGGCTGCAAGTTCCGGTGCGCGATTACTTTTCCACGATTCTCCCCGGGATTGCCGATCTCCCGATCAGGTGCCTTCCAGACCTTACTCCCGGTGTGTGGGTCGCCTGGCATTCATAGACTCAAGCGACCTGGGTATTAGCGTGAAGTGATTTTGCGACCAAAAACATAATCTCCTGTTTGGCCAACCGGGAGTTGTTAACACTCCTTTCGCAACGAACGTCTGTGGTCTTGTGGGGATTTTGGGCGAATGCCCAAGTCCGGCGACAGAAGTGACCTGCTCGCGTCTGCAGTGAGGACAACGCAGACGTTGGATTCATGATCTCCTCGATGCCGACAAATCTGGAGCCAAGAAAATACTGAACTGAATCGGTTCAGACAAGCAATCTCAGTCCCCGGCCAATCTTAACCCGAAAAACGCGACCTCTTGTCTACAGGCACAATCTCCTCGGGTGGACCATAACCGCGATCGTGTGCCTGATTCGACACCGCATACAGCTTCAGGTCGCTCCAACTCCATCGACTGCAAATGGGCGGTCTCCCGCAGGCACAGTACAGCGTCCATTCATCGGCGAATCCTTCAGCCAGCGGCATCAAGTAAGACCCGTTACGGTACGGGCTGAAGCCAGGCAAATATCGAGTCAAGCATTTTGGGCACTCAACGCAATGGCGAACACGGGAAGCCATGGCATGTGTCGGTGAGCTCCTTCGAGGGAAACTGGCGGCATGCGCTTACCCCTCCGGCGACACCACCGGCCTCCGCGAGCAGGCGCTGATAATCCATCGGGCAGCCTGATCCCTTAATCCTCGCACCTAAACTTCGCAAGGCATCCAGCGCTCTTGCCGTAAACATTCTGGGTCACGCGATATTCGCGTGACCCAGGTTGTCCCGCACAATCTCCAGCCTTGCGCTTTCGCGCAGCGTATGAGGCCGGAGTGCACGGTGCGGGAATCTCCGAAAAACCTTTTATTGCCCGAGTCGGCCGAGTCCGGATCTCCGCAAAATCTGTTTGCCAACATTCGCGGGCAAAGTGATTTTCTGGTCTGTGCGTGCGACGTCTGCCATCGACTTGCCTATGCTTTCGTTCACTGGGGTTAACAGAATGGCGTGGATGTCGCCCTCATGCGGTCCGCTGTGTACGATTGCCATCCCCGAAATTTGCCCGCGCTCGTTGATCTTGTTAGCCATGGTTACATAGAGGTTGGAACCGGCAGGAATCAGCGTGTTCAGGTCGGTCATCACGCCGTTCTCATAGATGAAGCCGTCGGACCAGTTGAAGTACGAGTCGAAGTTGCTTCCCACGACTTGGCCCTTGTTATTAATGCCGCTGGCTAGGCCGCCAATATCTCCCGGGGGGAGATTGTTGAAGTTTGTGAGTACGCCGTTCTGCCAAAGCGCGCCATATTGGGTTGTGCCGTCGCCGACCGCCCCAACAATCTGGCCCTGGTTGTTGATGCCGTAAGCGATAGCGCCACTTCCGAGGTCTTGTAGCGGGGTGGGAGTGCGGTTGTTCCACACTACGGCGTGATTGACGGCGATGCAGCTTCCCGAGTAGCCCACGGCCTGACCATGCTCGTTGATGCCGTAGGCAATCGAGTCTGGATCGCTGCCCACCGGAGGAAGAACTTGCGGTTTCGCTTCCGCGTTTTTCCAAAACGCCCCGAGGTCAATCCGATTATTAGTTGCGCCAGGCGGGCATGTGGAGTCCACCTCGCCGTTTTCCGCAAATCCTGCGACCTGGCCACGGTTATTGATCCCGCTCGCCTGCCCGTTGTTTCCGCCGAGCGTCTGGAGTGCGCGCATGTGGAAGAATTCCCAAAGAAACGGCCGGCAAGTAACGTGTGTGCCGAATCCGCAAACGTCTTCGCCGTTCGGGTCTGGAACACTGGTTTCGGAATAACCTACGATCTGTGCCCGGTCGTTGATCTGGCCCCACATCATCCAAGTGTTCTGTCCTCCGAGGGTGCCGAGGTCAATCTTGTATCCGTCGATACCCATCACCGCGCGTCCGCTTAGAGGGTACGCGGGCACGCTATCCTGCGTCCCCGGCTCAAAGTACCCGGCCATGATCTCGGTCCAGCCTTCATTGTTGAGGGACATGGCACAACCCAGGTTGTCCTTCGCCAGAGTGCCCAAATCAGTAACTTTGTAGCTCACTTGAGCGACTGCACTGCTGAAGCTAGCCAGAACAATCGTCGTAACCCACAGCATCCAGAAATTCCGCAACCGTGTTAACGCCCTCATATCTTCTCCTTTTCGTCCGGTAAAGTCGTGGGGCCGAGATGACTGGCGATTTACGTCAGGTACGACTCGGCGCTCTGACAGTTAGTGTGCAATTGGGAGTTGCATTGCTCACCACTTCACAAACTCCTGCTGAGTGAGAACTGAAGGTGCATGTGGTGTTCCACGTTCACAACTATTGCGTGAAACAACAGGCCCAACACTTCAGAATCCGAGAACGAGTCGCGGACTAACAAACTCCTGGGAAGATCCCAAAACGGCTAGAGCGACTGTTTCTCCAGTTTTCCATACATACAGGCGACCGTTTATGACATTCGAGAACGTCAGCAGCCAAAAGTCAGGCCGCTTCCGGAGTGCCGGCAGGCGTCAAACAAGACGTTCGCCCTCCACTTGCCATCGTGATCCATTTGTACGGGCATAGCTACGCCCTAGAGTCGTAATCTTCACTTGACGGAGGAAGGCTTGGAAGTTTTTTGGCAGCAAATTTAGTGTCTATCAGTTAAGAGCGGGCGGGCATCGCAGCGAGCGCTTCATGGAGGCCGACGTGGCCGGGGAGTTTCTGGCGAGTCGTCGTGCAAGCGCGGGCCAAGGTTCTGACTAGCGAACTCGGAAAAAACGTCGAATGTATCCCAGTAGCTCCATATGGGAGTAGGGGTCCCGCGTTGGAATTGAGTCGACGACTCTGATTCTCAACTTTGACCCATGGCAACCCGCGGCGTCGGGCGCGGCCTCGACGGTTTTCTTTTAGCCAGTGCCGGTTCGTATGCCACCTGAAGCTTCTGCATTGCAGAAATACGCCTAGATTTCGTCGGGCGCCGGACCGTCTTGTTTGCGTTTGACGCCCCAAGATGTGTTTCCCGAAGTTCAGCCATAAATTCTTCCCACAGCTCAGGTCCTCCTTCTTCCAGGACCTTAGCTAGACCCGTCAGCGTGGAGTCCGGCAAATACTTGTGCCCCCATACAGCCATCTCCATCAGAAGAGGAAGCAATCCGATGCCTTTTTCGGTAAGACTGTAAATGACTTTCTGTTTATGGCTGGCGTCATCAGACTTCGCGATGATCCCTTGCTCGATAAGCCTATGAAGACGATCGGCCAAAATATTCGACGCAATCCCTTCCATAGACTTGGTCAGGAGCTCGCGAAAATGCCTTCGGTTCGCGAAAATGATATCGCGGATAACGAGCAGACTCCATTTATCGCCAAACAATTCCACCGTCTGGTTGATAACGCACTCCGACCTGTGATCCATCCGTACTCCGCCTCCACTCCGACTTGGCATTCATATGCCAGAATGATTGTACAACTAGTTGCGTATACTAACTAGTTGTGTTATAGATTCTTCTGGCGCAGCGAAACAGAAACAACATTGCTGCAATTATGCCACTACAGGGCGGTACCGTTGAACCAAGAGAAATTCGCAGCGGTTGCCTCTCTGAAGTTCGTCCTGACCCTTTTTTGAACACCAACGGATATGAAAACTGTTGCCGAAAGGGACCAAAGGGAGACCGTGAAATGAGAACCCTGCTGTTTGCTGTCGTTGCTCTAGAAGCGACCTCGGTACTTGCGCAGAGCCCTTTCAATGGAACGTGGCGCGCGAACAATGCGAGCCTCGAATACCACGGCAGCAATAAATACTCGCTACAAAACGGAATTTGGCGATGCGACACATGCGTTCCACAAATTGCAATCAAAGCAGATGGTCATAAATACAGAGTAAACAGCTCACTGTACTACGGTGCCCCCTACGCCGATATAGAGAGCGTTCGGGAAGTCAACGATCACAGTATCGAGATTACTGACAAAGTAAGCGGGAAAATTGCAGCGACCCATAAATTTACAACGTCCGACGATGGTAAAACCCTGACCACGGATTGGAGGACTATTTCCGAGAATGGTGAGGAGAGTGGAGGAAAATTCGACTCCGAGCGTGTAGGAGACGCTCCGGCAGGCGCCAATAAGGTCTCGGGCGAGTGGCGACCCGTAAGAACCAACGCTTCCGAGGACGTCATCACCACCACCTACAACGCGACTGCGGACGGATTTGCCATGAGCGATCCAACCGGCGATTCCTACGCCGCTAGGTTCGACGGCAAGGAATATCCCTACAAGGGAGATCCGGGAGTCACCAGCGTTTCTGTGAGGAAAATCCACGAGACCACGATCGAAGAAACGGACAAGCGAAAGGGCAAAGTGATTGCCGTCTCTCGCATGACCGTTGATCCAGATGGAAAGACGATGAAGATTACGGTTGAGGACAAACTGCGCAATGCAACCATCAGCTGGACAGCAGACAAGCTGTAGGGCTGTGGTTGCACAACGCAATACTCGACCGGTTATGGTTTCCGGCATGAAAAGAAATGCAAAAGCCATAATTCAAGTTACGCGGAGAAACTGGTGATCAGAACGAAATTCCCGATGGTTGCTCCTTTGATCTTGGCCCTAATTGGTGCATTTGGATGGCTATTGCAGATGCAGGCCCAAGACAGCAGCAAAGACAATAAAACGCCCTACCCCAGCATGGCTCCGCTTGAGCAATATCTGATGCCGCGAGATGCGGAAATAGCTCTGGCACGGAGCGCGGCCCCGGAATCCATATCCCGCGACGCAACGGTTATGGTCTTCGGACGCCGTAGCTACGAAACCGCGGTCGAAGGCAAAAATGGGTTTGTTTGCGTCGTGGAACGGGCGTGGACGAGTCCATTCGACAGTCCGGAGTATTCGAACCCTAAGAATCGCAGCCCGATTTGCTACAACCCGCCGGCGGCGCGAACCATCCTGCCGATCACTTACATGCGGACGAAACTGGTATTAGAGGGTTTGTCTAAAGAACAAATCCGCGAACGTGCCAAAGCTGCCGTTGACAGGAAAGAAATTGCCCCGGTCGAGCCCGGTGCCATGTGTTTCATGATGGGGGAGGGCGCATATCTCACCGACAATGGTCTGACGGCAGACGGGGCACACAACATGGCCCATCTGATGTTTTTTACCCCGCTGATCGACCCTGCGGAATGGGGCGCGAACATGGATAAGTCTCCCGTTGTTATCGACTCTCGGCGCAAGGGCGACCCGGAACCGATCAATGTGTACATGGTCCTGACCGGCGCGTGGTCGGATGGGACGCCGGCCCCAGTCAACTGGACGCACAATGATGAATGTGAACACCACGATCATAGGAGGCTTATGAAACGCTCGCTCAGTTTTGCTACGCGATACTCGCGGCCGCCGCGATTGGGAGTTTCTCTCCGCCGGTTACGGCATGAACCTATTTCTGAATTCATCGTTCCTGTGGGTAAGTGGTCGGACGGAACGGCTGCTCCCACGGATTAGCGCGGCGATATTTAAGGAGAAAATCAAATGAACGGAATGATAGTCAAGAGCCTTGTAACGGGAATCTTCGCGCTGGTGATCGCGCCAAGCCCATTGTGCCATGCCCGCGCACAGGACTCACGACCGTCGTATGAGCGCATGGCCCCGATTGAACAATATCTTATGGAACGAAATGCCGAAATAACCTTGGCGCGGAGCGCGGCCCCGAAGTCCATCTCACGCGATGCCGAGGTCTTGGTCCTCGGGCGCCACGGTTACGAAACTGCGGTCAAAGGCAAGAACGCGTGGGTGTGCGTAGTGGAGCGATCATGGATGGCCCCGTTCGACGATCCAGAATTCTTGAACCCCGATCAGCGGCTTCCGCTTTGCCTCAATCCGCCGGCAGTACGAACCCATCGGCCATTCACTTTCAAAACGACAGAGTTGGCAATGGCTGGACAGTCCAAGGCCCAGATGTTCGACAGCATCAAAGCCGCATACGACAAGAAGGAACTGCCGCTGCCGGAACCGGGGGCAATGTGCTACATGATGTCGAAGCAACAGTACTTTAGTCGCAAGGTTGGGAATGCCGACCCTCACCTGATGTTTTGGTTTCCCAAAACAGACGATATGTTTTGGGGAGCTGAAGCCTCTGACTCTCCGGTGGACGTACACCAGTACTCTCCGCAGCCCATTACGGAGTTCGATATTTCGGTATCCAAGTGGTCGGATGGAACGCCTGCTCCAACGAATTAGCACGGACGTGCGATCTTGAGGATGTCTGGCCTTGCCTCAAAAACGTATCCCTTGCTGTAGGACACCAAGATGAACACTCAGAAAATGGAGCCAACCGGACATGCGATATCGAGGCCGGAATGCGCTAGCGATTCTCTCGATGACGCCGTGGCGCAGCATTCGGGCGCAGCCTTGGGCATAACGCGCGACGCGGGAGAAAACGCAGTGAGATTTACGAAGGCTTTCCCGGAGTTGCAAGCGCTTGCGAAGCTACAGTCTCTCCGGGTGGCCATCAAAGTCAGGGGGCAAATTCTCTTTATCTCCCTGAGCGAAGTGGTCTCCGTTCAGGCTCAGGGACACTACGTGTTACTGCAACGGGGCACGAGTTCGTATCTGCTTCATGAGTCAATTTCGGTGGTGGCAGAGAAACTCGGGCCCTACGGGCTCATTCGCATCCATCGCTCGGTTTTGGTGAATGCGGCCTTTGTGGAAGCGATCAGGCCGTATTCGACGGGAGAATATGGTCTTACCATAAAAGGCGGAAAGGAATATCTGGTCACCCGCACTTACAAGAAAAATCTCACGTGCCTTGGGGATTTCTGGATCGGCACGGGCGTGTTCTTGCCCGGTTAAATCCGGCAAACATGGCTTGATCATGAGTCACTCCGATGACAAGGGGTCTGGCTGCCGCCGGTAGAAAGGAACCTAGAGATGCGTTTCGCGCTCATACTCTCTCTACTTCTGATGCTGGGAGGTGTGCTTACCGCTGCGCCCGCACAGTCGGACAGTGGGGGCGGAGAACCTTCGGGCCCCAAGGCAGTCAAGCCGTTTCAGATTCATGTCCCCAACGAGGTTCTTTCGGACCTTCATCGCAGACTTGCGAATGCCCGTTGGCCAGATCAACTTCCAGGCACAAGTTGGGAGTACGGCGCTGACATTCACACGGTTCGCGAATTGGCAACCTATTGGCAGAATGGCTTCGACTGGCGGGCAGAAGAGAAACGGATCAACAGGTTCCACCAGTTCACGACGCAGATCGACGGTCAAACTATCTACTTCATTTGTGAAAGATCCGCGCGAAGGAGTGCGATACCGTTGCTGCTGATTCATGGGTGGCCAGGCTCGATACTTGAGTTCTTATCGTTGATTGAGCCTCTGACTAACCCACCGGACCAGAAAACGCCAGCGTTTCACGTCATCATTCCCGCCCTTCCCGGCTTTGGGTTTTCCGGACCGACCACGAAGTCTGGCTGGGACACGCTTCGAATCGCTAAAGCATTCGCAGTGCTCATGGACCGCCTTGGATATAGCCGGTACGGTATACAGGGCGGTGACTGGGGATCAACGATAGCGCGCCAGATGGCTCGTGTCGCCCCGGCTCAGGTAATTGGAATGCATTTGAATTTTCTGCCGGTTCCACCCCCCAGTCTGGAGGCTATCAGCCGGATGGGTGAAGAGGAACATCGGCGATTTTCCGCATATTGGGAGCATGGTCGCAGCGCATTCTATGGGCTGCAGTCGACCGAACCACAGACGATTGCGTATGCCCTGAATGATTCTCCGGTCGGCTGGCTGGCTTGGTTGACCGTCAAGTTCCAGGACCTTACTGACAATGACGGAGACTTCCTGCATGCCATCGATCGCGACACTTTCCTCAGTAACGTGACATTGTACTGGGTCACGAATACCGTGGGTTCCTCGATGCGCATCTATCGCGAACACAAGCTCTCAGGCGGAGATGAAGCACTTGCTGCGACTAATGTACCGATCGCCTATGCAGTTTTCCCCAAAGACGTCATCGCCGCGCCTGAAGACTGGATCGATCACAAATACAACATCGTGCAAAAAACCGAAATGCCTCGGGGCGGGCATTTTGCTGTTCTCGAAGAGCCTGAACTTTTGTTAAAGGATGTCCGCGCGTTCTTTGCAAAGATGGAACTCGGAGGTCCGGCTGATGTGCCGACGTCAATTTCTCATTAGTACGCTAGGGGCTGCAGACACCGCAACCATTGGCTCCCAGCCTCGAATGTCTGGTGGGCGGCCTACTGTGAGCCACCGCGCCGTCGCTTCGCGCTACCAGCCCGTCCTCGTCGCGCTGCACTGGTTCCTCGCCTTGATGATCATTGGCCTCTTATGCACGTCCACGACTTCCTGAACATCGTCTGGCAACTGAGAACTGTGCCTGAGGTTCTCGAATATCTGAATGCGAGACGGGAGTTGCCAACCGCTTGCCTGCGTATGGTCGGCGATGAATTACCTTTCTATGAGTTGTACATAATGAACGGCGGCAGCCTCAAAGGGTGCTTGGGACATGCGGATGCCAGACGCGCTGCGGAAGCTCACGATGATCTGCTTCGAGAGGCGTTGGGTCGCAGCGCCGAATATAAGCTCCACCCAAGCAGCGTATTTCTGAAGCGTGTGGACAATGCGATGTTTCATTTCGAGTGCCAGTTCCTATCTGGAGTACAGAAAAACGCACTACTACAATCAAGAAGAGATTAGAAAGAAACATTTTCCGCACATATCAAGGCCGGAATGGCTCACGCAAGAAATGCTGGACGAGGTGAAAAAGAATTTCCCAAACACGCGCCATTGGGTTCCTGCCTACAACATGGCTTCGGAGTATTACGACCATCCACTTGAAATTAACCCAAAAACGGGCAAAGGATTTCAGGCACTTGCCGACTATGACGGAATTTACGAAATGACATCCCACTACGTCCACGTGACCGCAATTTCATCAATGGCGAACTATTACTCATCACCGTTCCGAACTGCCAAGCGAGACAAGGAGGAAGATAGAGGAATTTTGGCACTCCATTTCTCCCTGGTGTACGTTTATGAAATTTGCATAATTCTGGGCGCCAATGGGATTGCGCTCTCCCCGCGAATGTGGACCAAGTCATCCAAAAGCTGCTCGCTGACTTGCGGAGTGCATCGTCGGTCCAAGAGGGAGGGGTTTGGGCAGTCGGGCAGTAGAACCGGCATGAACAAGAACGACCCACAGGGCCGAAACCTCAATTCACCTCCAGCAGGGTAATTGTGAGGGGCGAATTTCAGTAGAAGAGATGGCTGCCTTTCAGTGGTATTCCTGGCCTGGCAACGTTCGTGAGTTGCAGAACTTAGTGGAACGCGCGGTGATCCTTTCGCGGGGCGGTGTGCTCCCAAACCCACTTCACAAAAACCAAACAGAGC
>Ga0210409_10001388_pt1 | contig 32060 bp, 34 predicted proteins | sample IncBWH17MmetaG_FD_161649 | JGI IMG/M metagenome (GOLD analysis project Ga0210409, IMG submission 161649) | Forest soil microbial communities from Barre Woods Harvard Forest LTER site, Petersham, Massachusetts, United States - Inc-BW-H-17-M | ecosystem: Environmental > Terrestrial > Soil >...
TGACTGCAAGCGCGGCCGCGAGGGCCCTGCGGACACCCGAGATCGGGGCAGCCGGTGCCGTCAGCCGCGGACGGTCTTCATCGCCGCGGTCCACGACTCGAGCTGGTCGAACAGAGCGACCGCCGCTTCGTCGTGCTGGGGCCCCGGCACGAACCTCGAGAAGTCCTCGAAGTCGGTGAACATCGAGAAGCTCAGCTGCTGGCGCACGTGCGCAATCTGGAGCTCGCTGCAGATCGCGCGAAGATGCTCGATGGCGCGGGCGCCCCCCACCGAGCCGTAGCTGACGAATGCCGCCGCCTTGTTGTTCCACTCGCCGTACAGGTAGTCGATGGCGTTCTTGAGCACGCCGGAGGTGGAGTGGTTGTACTCGGGCGTGACGAAGATGAAGCCGTCATAGGCACCGATCGTGGCGGCCCACGACTTGGTGTGCTCGCCGACGTACTGGCCCAGCGTGGGCGGCATGGGCTCGTCCATGTGAGGGAGGGGATGATCCGCCAGGTCGACGAGCTCATACTGCGCATCCGTGCGTGACGCCGCCTTCTCCGTGACCCAGTCGGCGACGGCCTTGCCGTTGCGGCCGGGACGGGTGCTCCCCAGGATGATCGCGATCTTCAGGTCGGGCATGGCTTCCTTTCGCTCGAGCGTGCCGCCGCGCTTGCGCACGGCGGCACTGCCTTGTGTTTGGGTGCTCTTCTGCGAGGCGGGAGGGGCTTGTTCTCTATCGACGAGTGCGTCTCGGTCGCAGGGATCCGCTCGTCACTCCCCGCTGTTCACGCGCGGGGGCTCGCCAGCTGCCGGTCGGTCGTGTCACCCGCCGCGCCGCGGCCGGGATCTGCGATGGGACCGAGCTCGAGCTCGGCTGTGAGGTTGACGTCGCCGCGGATCATGCCGCCGCGGTTCCAGGTCATGCCCACGTCCTCGCGCGGGACGGTCGCCGTGGTGCTGAGGTGCAGCCGCCCGTGTTCGCCGCGCGTGACGCGAACGGGCAGTTGCAGCCGGACCACCTTGCCCGCAACGGTGAGGTCGCCGCTGATCGTGAGATTCTCGTCGGAACGGGGCGTGATCGCGGTGGCGGTGAAGGAGAGGGTGGGGTGGTTGGACACGTCGAAGAAATCGGCCGAGCCCAAATGCGCATCGCGCTTGGCGTGCCCGGTGTCGAAGCTCGCGGCCTCGATCGTCAGATCCGCGCGGGCGCCCTCCGGCAGCACCTCGAGCTGCCCGTGAAAGCGCTCGAAGCGTCCCTTGACGGTGGCCAGCCCCCACATCGTCTTGACCGCAAACTCGAGTCGGCTGCCGGCTGGTTCGGAGCTCCACACGCCGACTGGCAATCCGAGATCCGATGGTGCGTTCGGGCCTTGCGTGCTCATGGGTGTCTCCCTTACAGTTGGCGGACTGTTGGTCCGTTTACCTTGGAGAGGCCAGCATAGCGGACCGCAGTCCGATTGGGATTCATTCGATGCCAGAGCGCCATCGTCCCTCGCTACCGCTGCCACTCCCGCTCCTCGAGCACCCTCCTGAGCGCGGCGATGCGGCGGCGAACCGCAAGCGCATCCTCGCGGCCGCGCGTGCGCTGTTCGCCGAGCGCGGCGTCGATGGCACCTCGATGGACGCGGTCGCGGCGGCCGCCCGCGTTGGCAAGGGCACTCTGTTTCGTCGCTTCGGCGATCGTGCGGGACTCATCGATGCGCTGCTCGACGACGCCATGGCGGAGTTTCAGGACGCGTTCCTCTCGGGCCCGCCGCCTCTCGGACCGACCACCCCGGCGAGCGTACGTCTCGAGGCCTTTCTCGACGAGCTCGTGCGACTGATAGACGCCCAGCTCGATTTCGCTCTCGCGGCGACTCGCGCCACGGCTGCCGGTGCTCAGGTGAGCGCTCACGGCCCGCTCGCGCTGTTCGTGCGCGTGATGCTCGCCGAGATCGACCCGTCGCTCGACGACGAGGTTGTGGCCGAGCTGCTGCTCGGCGCCACATCGGCAGGCGTCGTGTACCAGCTGCGGCGCGACCGCGGGATCGAGCTGGAGCGGATTCAGGCCGCCGCTAGGGCACTGCTGCACGGAGTCATCGAGTCAGGCGACGACGGTCCGCGAGGCGCCGCGCACCCGCCGATCGCCGCTCGAGCATCGGATGGGCGGCGCAGCGCTCCCGTGCGCCGCCCGCCAGCTGCAACCAAGCCCTAGCGAGGCCGAGGCGACTCCCGCGTCCTCTCAGGCGACGCCGGGCGCGGCATCGCAACCGTACAGGTGTTCGCGCAGCTGGTCACAGCTCTCGGCCGACCAGCGCTCACTCGCCTCCAGGGACTCGATCAGTTCCTCAGCCGCCCTGAGCAGGCGGCGGTTCTCGGGCTCACCGAACAGCAGGGCGTCGGCGGCTTCCAGCAATTGCTCGCGCTCTCTCGCGTGGAGCTTCGTCGGACCCTGATGGTCAATCGTCTCGAGCAGCGCCGTGTAGTGGGCGCCGCGCGTACTCATCGGCTCGACCGTCATCATCATCTGCCTCAGGTTAGCCACCCATCGGCAAAGGCCTGTGCGATCCCCGCGATCCGCGCCGGAGCCGACCTCGTCCTCTGGCGCGCGAACGCTCGTGCATTTGCCCCGCCCAATCGTGAAGTCGCCCGGCCATCGGCGCAGTCGCCCCGTCGCGCGATCCTTGCCGTCTGCAGTCCGGCGAGCGTCCTGATGCAGCGCGACTGCACATGCGAGGCGCGACTTTTGGCAGCAAGGAGCCAATCTCGTCGGGTGCGGCCGAGGGTGACGGCGCGCCGGGCCGGCGCCAGAGACTGCGCGACGTTCTCTCTCGCGCCGGACCGCTACATTCGCAGTCCCCCTTTTTCAGCCATTCAGCAGCACCGCAGCCCAGACGAACCGCATGCAGCTCGCCGTCGGCGGGCTCTCCATCGACCACCGGTGTCCTCAGATGGACGGCTGTGCGTTACCTGCCGAGCGGGATCGCGCCAACTTCGGCAAGGCGCGAGCGCCGGAGATCCTGAAGTCCGAGACCCCTTAAGGGGTTCTCGGAGCGATGCGACGCGTCCGCCTGGCGCGCGGCTCGCCGCTTGACGGCGTCGCGGGCGGCTCCTACAAGCCGTGCCCCTTCATCGACCGCCGCGATGCCGCGCGGTCCCGACGACCGGCAGGAGCCAGACATGACAGCGAGCCCCACCAAGCCGCCCCACACCCGTCGATCCCCGCGCCGCCACGGCCGAGGGTCATCACATGCAGAGCGGTCTCGCCCGCGATCGACACACACGCCGCACCGCCAGCAGGAGCGCTCCCGTTGGTTGGCTCGCTACGTGGACGCGAGCGGCCGTCAGCGCGAGGTGATCGTCCGCTCGGCGTTCGCCGGAAGCAGGCTCGTGGTGGATCGCGACGCCGGCACGCTCGGAGACCGCCGCCTGGTTGCGCACCTCGGCGCCGACGCGCGACCCCGAGCTGCGAGCAATCCCGTCGGGGACGAGCGTCTGCAGCCTGCGCATCGCATGCAACTCCGCGCAGCGCGACGCGACGGGCGAGTTCACCGAGCGTCCGAACTACTTCGACGTCACCGTCTTCGGGGCCAGGGGCGAGAGCGTCGCGAACTACATGCGAAAGGGTGGGCGCGTGGCCGTCGACGGAAGGCTGGACTGGCGCGAGTGGGAAACCGGCGACCAGCAGAAGCGCCAGGCCGTCAGCATCGTCGCCGACACCGTTCAGTTCCTCGATCCCCCGAAGGATCGCTCGGAGACCGACGATCAGCTGGACGGCGACGGGAGCGAGGACCGCGAGCCGGTGGGGGTCGGCGCCGCGGACGGGGACGATCTCGTCTTCTAGGTCATCCCGTCGTCTGGTCCGCGTGCGACGGTCGTCGCCCTGGGCCGATCGCGCACGGCGGGGGGCGGTTGCCCGACGCCCCCCGCTGCGTGATCCCGCTGATCTCGTTGTGATTAACGGTCGGTAGCGGTCGGCCAGCCGCGACGTCGGCAGACCTCGGAGCGCCGCGCCGCGTGCTGCGCGTAAACTGGCGCGCCGCGCAAGCAGCCCGAGGAAATCGTCCCGCCGCAAGGAGCCAGCCCCGAATGCCAGTCAACACGCAAGCAGTCGGCAAGACGTACGCGCCCGTCGTCTATGCGGTCGGCCGCGAGAAGGTCAGGGAGTACGCACGGGCCGTCGGCGAGACGAACCCGCTGCACCTCGACGTGCAGGCCGCACGCGACGCAGGTTACGCGGACGTGGTCGCGCCTCCGATGTTCGCGGTCGTCTACAGCGCCCCCTCGGTCGGGCCGCTGATCTTCGACCCCGAGATCGAACTCAACTTCGCGATGATGGTCCACGGCGGACAGGAGTTCGAGTGGGGCCCGCTGGTGGTCGCGGGGGATGAGATCGCCACGACCACCACCGTCAAGGACATCTCCGAAAGAGATGGGCGCGGCTACTACGTGTTCGAGTCGATCTCGGTCAACCAGCGCGGCGAGCAGGTCTGCCGCGGAACATGGACGAACATCGTCCGAGGAGTGTGAGGCGATGAGCGATCTTCAGGTGGGAACCCAGATCCCGGAGGTCCGGGTGACGCCCGACAAGTACCTGACGGTGCGCTACGCAGGAGCCTCAGGGGACTTCAATCCGATCCACATCGACGAGGAGTTCGCCCGCGCGGTGGGCCTGTCGGGGCGGATCCTTCACGGGCTCTGGACCATGGCGCAGGTGGCCCGCGCGCAGACGGAGGCGGCGGGCGGACCCGAGCACCTCAGGCGTCTGTCGGTCCAGTTCCGCGGCATGGGCGTTCCCGAGCAGGAGCTCGTCGTGAGCGGAACCGTGCGCGAGGCTATCGACGGCGCGGTGGTGATAGAGACGGTCGCCGAGCAGTCGGGCAATCAGATCATCCGCAACGCCGAAGCCGAAGTCGTTCGCTAGAAGCACGCCCGTGCCCGCGTCGGCACGCCACCTACAATCAGGTTCATGCTGACCTCCCGTCAGGAGCGGATCTTGTCCAAGGTGGTGGACGACTACCTGATCACGGGACTGCCCGTGGCGTCTCGCTCGATCGCGTCGGACCCCCATCTCGACTGCGGTCCGTCGACCGTTCGCAACGAACTGGCCCTGCTCGAGGAGTACGGGCTGCTCGCGCACCCGCACGTCTCGTCGGGTCGCGTGCCGACGGACGCCGGGCACCGGTACGTCGTGGATCGCATGCTCAGCTCGGGACAGCGGCTGGCACCGGCGAGGCAGAGGCTCGACCTGCCGCTCGTGAGGCGCGAGGTCGAGGAGGCGATGCGCGTGGCCACGCAGACGCTCTCGCGGGTGACCAATCTGCTCGCGGTGGTATCGGCCCCATCGCTGAATGCCGCGAGCGTCAGGCGGGTCGAGGTGCTGGCCCTGCAGCCCCAGGTCGTGCTGGTCGTGATCATCACCTCGACCGGAGGCGTGTCGAAGATGCTCGCGACCTTCGAGCGAGCGGTGGACCCCGGGCTCGTGACGTGGGCCGAGGAGTATCTCAACGAGCGTCTGGTGGGTCTCGGACTCGGCTCGCGGATGCTCCACCAGCGCCTGCTGGATCCGGGCCTGGCCGCAAGCGAGACGGCTTTCCTGGAACGGTTCGTGCCGGCCTTCAACGAACTCTGCTCCTCCGAAGCGGAGGAGGAGCTGTATGTCGAGGGCACGGCCCACCTGTTCTCGGCCGGCCAGATCCAGGACGCGACCGAGGTCAACGAGCTGATCAACATGCTCGAGCGGCGGGTCGTGCTGCTGCATGTGCTCCGTGAGGCGCTGGCCCAGTCGGGCGTGTATGTGCGGATCGGCCACGAGAACGAGATCCCCGCGATGCGCTCGCTGGCCGTGGTCGCGACCGGCTACGGGATGGCGCGCCGCAAGCTGGGGACCGTGTCGGTGATCGGACCCGTGCGAATGGACTACGCGTGCGCGATCGAGACCGTGCGCGACGCCGCCAGCGAGCTGTCGCGATTCGTCGAAGACGCCTATGCCGAGAACTAGCAAGAGCAGCGTGCCGCGCGATCCCTACGACGTGCTCGGACTGCCGCGCGACGCGAGCGACCAGCAGATCAAGAAGTCGTTCCGCCAGCTCGCCCGTGAGCTGCACCCCGACGTCAACGCCCACGATCCCGACGCGGAGGAGAAGTTCAAGGAGGCAGCCGAGGCCTACGAGATCCTCTCGGACGCCGAGCGGCGGGCGACCTACGACCGCTACGGGCACGACGGCCTGCGCTCCGGCGGCTACCAGCCGAACTTCGACGCCTTCGGTTCGATCAGCGATCTCTTCAACGCGTTCTTCGGCGGCGGCGGCTTCGGCGGCCGGCCCGGCCCCACGCCGGGCGCGGACGTCGCGGTCGTGGCCGAGATAGACCTCGTGGAAGCGGCCAACGGAGCGAAGGTCGAGGTGACGTTCGACGCGATCGAGCGCTGCGAGCGCTGCCACGGCAACGGAGCCGAGCCCGGCACGCCGATCGAGACGTGCGACCGCTGCGGGGGCACGGGCCAGCTACAGGGCGTGACGCGCACGCCATTCGGGCAGATGGTTCGCACGATGACCTGCGACGTGTGCCACGGCGATGGCCGCGTACCGCGCGAGCCCTGTCACGAATGCCGCGGCAGCGGGCGCGTGGAGCATCAGCGCAAGCTCGAGGTGGAGGTGCCCGCGGGCATCGCCGACGGTCAGCGGATCCGCCTCGGCGGCCGCGGCCACGCGGGCGACGCCGGTGCGCCGGAGGGTGACCTCTACGTGCTCGTCAGCGTGCGGGACGACGGGCGCTTCGTGCGCGAAGGCGACCACCTCATCACAGCGCTCGACGTTCCCGCGCCGCTGGCGGCGCTGGGTGGGACGCTCGAGGTCGCCACGCTCGAGGGGGTGGCGACGGTCGACCTGCCGGCCGGCACACAGCCGGGCGAGGTGATCACGCTGCGAGGCGAGGGCATGCCGTCGCTGTCTCGTGGCCGGCGCGGGAATCTCCGCGTCATCGTCAATGTCGTCATTCCCCGCCGTCTGAGCCGCGAGCAGCGTGAGCTGCTCGAGCGGTTGAACGGGACGCTGACGAGCGAGAACCTCAAGACCGAGGAATCGATGTTCGCGAAGCTCCGTCGCGCGTTGGGCAGCCAGGCGGCGTGATTCGCCTCGCCGTGCGCGTTCGCCGCGCGCAGGCAGAGCTCGTGCTGGCCGAGCTGCTCCAGCTCGCACCGGCAGGGGTGGAGGAGGTCGATCTCGGAGCGCAGGGCGTCGAGTACGCCGTCTACGGCTCCCCCGGCGAGCTACCAGCCCTGCCCGATCTCGAGGCGGCCGTCGGCGGCGCACTGGTCGAGATCTCCACCAGTGAGATCGCGGAGGACTGGCAGGAGCGCTGGAAGCGCTTTCACCGACCGGCATTGATCGCGGCACCTCGCGTGCGCGCCGCCGGCGCCACCAGCGTTCCAGACCTCCACGTGCGACCGCCCTGGGAGGCGCCTGCCTCCGACGCCGGCGGCCGCGTGCAGGACATCGTCATCGACCCTGGCCAGGCGTTCGGCACAGGCGCGCACGACACCACCAGGCTGTGCCTGCAGCTGCTGCTCGAGGTGGCTGCTCTCGAACGCCCGAGCGGGCCTCTGCTCGACGTCGGCACCGGCTCGGGGCTGCTCGCGATCGCGGGCGCGCGTCTTGGCTTTGCGCCAGTGCTCGGTCTCGACCACGAGCGCGAGAGCGTCGAGGCGGCAAGGGACAACGCGGTGCGCAACGCGGTGACCGTGGAGGTTCGCCGTTACGACCTGCGCTCGCATCCGCTGCCGTTCCTCGACGCCGCCCGGGATTCGCGACCGCCGGTCGTCGTCGTCGCCAACCTGCTCCGTCCGTTGCTGCACGAGCTCGAGCGCAAGATGCTCCGCGCGCCGGCCCATCTGCTGGCCGGCGGGCTGTTGAAGGAGGAGGTCGACGAGCTCGCCGCCGCGTTCGCGGGTCGACTCGGAATGCGCGAACGCGAGCGGCGCGAGAGCGGTGACTGGGCGGCCCTGTGGATGGTGCGCGCCTGAGAGCGAGCCGCTCAGGCCGAGTCGGGTATCTCAGTCGCCGCACGAACGATCGCGCGGTAGATGAGATCGATGGCGGGCCGCAGGCCCTCATCGGATCCAAGCAGCTCATCGGCGGCGGCGAGCGCGGTGCCGATCACCTCCAGCGCCTCGCCGTCCGAGCCGGGCTGCGGGTCGCGGCAGGCCGCCACCGCCATGCTCAGCATCGCCCGGGCCTGATCGACGACGCCGGTGAACAGGGCGGGCCCGACGAGGCTCGCGTAGCCGTATACGCGGGCCAGTCGCCCCGAGAGGGTGATCGACGGGCCGCGCCGCGGTGCGCCGACTGGCGGCAGGCCCTGGCCGTCGAGGAGGCCGGCCATCGTGCCGCCGAGCAGGCCGCCCGTGCTCTGCTCGTCCAGGCCCGCCTGGCGCGCCACCCGCAGAGCCATGTAAAGGGAGGTGGCCGGCAGGCCGTACGGCGGGTCGGACGCGAAGACGATCCGCTCGATGGGAACGCGGGCGAGCAGCTCGATCACGTCGAGGGGAAAGAAGCACGAGATGTCGTAGAGCACGCCCGGATGGTCGGCCAGGCGGGTGGTGAGGATCCCCTGGTCGCAGATCGCACCGTGGGCGAGGATCAGAACGGCGCCCGGGTGACGCAGGGCGAGGTCGACGAGACCCTCGGCGAGCGGCGGCAGGCCCCTACCCGCGTGAATCAGGATCGGCACGCCCGCGGCTTCGGCCAGCTTGAAGACGTCGTCCATCTCCTTGCCGTCGAAGTCGAAGTCCTGGGCGCGGGGATGGAGCTTGATGCCGCGCGCGCCGATCCCCAGGCAGCGCTCGGCCTCCGCGAGCGGGTCTTCGGAGGGGTCGAGCCGACAGAACGGAACGAGCCTGCCGTCGCTTTCAGCGGCCCACGCGAGCACGCGGTCGTTGGGCAGGCTGTATGCGGGCCGGCGCTCGGGGTCGTGCAGCGGGAACACGCAGGCGCGTCGCGCGCCCGCGTCGTCGAGCTGTGACAGCAGCTGCTCACGCGTGAGCGAGCGCCCGTCCTCGTCCAGGCCGAGGTGGGTGTGCGCGTCGATCACTTCCACGCCGCTGGGACGCAGGTGCCGCACTTCGGCGAGAAAGGGCGCGAGCGCCTCGGCGTAGAGGGAGTCGTTCACCGGCTGCACCATATTCGTCGTGCCGCTGCGCTCGCAGCTTCGCCGTACCGACCTCGCGGTCGGCGAGGTTACCGGCGCCGACCCCACGGGTGCCGGGCTGCGCCGCGTGTGCCCGGCAGCCCGACGTCCCTGCTCGAGGACCCCGGTGTGGGCCCACGCGGTTCCGCTATCGGCTGACCGGCGTATCCTGAGGGAAGATGGTGATCGTCGATGAGATCAAAACCGACCTTCAGGGCGCGATGCGCGCGGGCGAAAAAGAGAGGGTCGGAGCGCTGAGGCTGGTGCTGTCGGAGTTGCAGAAGGCGGCCAAGGAGGGCACCGACGACGAGCTCGTCGTGCTCAGACGCGAGCGCAAGCGCCGGCTCGAGGCCGCGGGCGCCTATCGCGACGCGGGCCGCGAGGACCTCGCTGAGGGCGAGCAGGCGGAGGCCGAGCTGATCAGTGGATACCTTCCCGCGGAGCTCTCCGACGAGGAGCTCCGAACGATCGTCGAGCAGGCCGTACGCGACAGTGGCGCCGAGTCGGCGAAGGACATGGGCATGGCGATGAAGCAGGCGATGGCGGTCGTCGACGGTCGCGCCGACGGCAAGCGCGTGTCGGGACTCGTGCGGGCTTCATTGCAGTCATGAGACGCCAGATCGAGCTCTCCAACGACGTCGCCGCCGAGCTGGCGGGCAGCCAGGACGCGGTCTTGCGCGCGCTCGAGGCGCACCTGGACTGCAAGGTGTTCCTGCGGGGCAATCTGCTGACGTTCGACGGCGAGGAGCACGAGACCAAGGTCGGAGAGCGGGTCGTTCGCGAGCTCTCGGACCTGATCGCCCGCGGTCATCAGATCGGCCCTGGCACGATCGCCGCGGTGACCGGCGCCCTCGACGCGCACGAGTCGCCGGTACGCGTGCTGGAGGACGTCGTCTGGCGCCACCGCAGCCTGCGGGTGGCCCCCAAGACCGTCAACCAGAAGCGCTACGTGGACTCTGTGCGAGCGAACACGGTGACCTTCGGCGTGGGGCCGGCAGGGACCGGCAAGACGTTCCTCGCGGTGGCGATGGCCGCCGCCGCGCTGTCGCGACACGAGGTCAACCGCATCATCCTCACGAGGCCGGCGGTCGAGGCGGGCGAGCGGCTCGGATTCCTGCCGGGCGACGTGATGGCCAAGGTCGACCCTTACCTGCGGCCGCTGTTCGACGCGCTGCACGACATGCTCGATCCCGAGAAGGTCTCCCAGCACATCGAGCGCGGAGTGATAGAGATCGCTCCGCTCGCATTCATGCGCGGCCGCACGCTCAACGACTCCTTCGTGATCCTCGACGAGGCCCAGAACACCACGCCCGAGCAGATGAAGATGTTCCTCACGCGCTTGGGCTTCGGCTCGAAGATGGTCGTGACCGGCGACATCACACAGGTCGACCTTCCCCGCGAGCAGCAGTCCGGGCTGATCGTGGTCGGCGACGTGCTCGATGCGATCGACGGCATCGACTTCGTGCGCTTCGGCGGCGAGGACGTCGTCAGGCACAAGCTCGTGCAGCGGATCGTCGAGGCATATGACGTGCACTCCCAGCGGGCGGCGGACGACCGCTCCGACATCGGCGCGCGCGCCGGCCGCGACGCGATCCGCTCCGCTCCGCACGCCGTCCGCGCCTGATCGTCGATGCTCGAGGTGGAGGTCTTCGGGACGGCGCTGGCGCCTGGCGCCCCGCCGCTCGCCGAGGCTCGGCGACTGTGCGCGCTCGCGGCGGCATCGGCGGGGGTCAACGATGGCCACGTCGCGATCGAGTACGTCGACTCAAAGCGCATGGCGCGGCTCAACGCCGAGCATCGCGGCCACGCCGGGCCGACGGACGTCCTCTCCTTTCCGATCGACGGAGTCGTGCCGGCGCACGGGCTCTCGCACGAGCTCGGAGACGTGGTGATCTGCGCCGAGCACACCTCCGATCTGCGCGAGGCGTTGGTCCATGGCGTGCTGCATCTCGTGGGCATGGACCACGAGACCGACCAGGGGCAGATGCTGGCGCTGCAGCGCGAGCTGCTCGCCCGGGGCGCGGATTGACGCGTAGCGGCTTCGTTGCCCTGGCCGGCCGCCCCAACGTCGGCAAGTCGACGTTCGTGAACGCCGTCGTGGGCGAGAAGGTCGCGATCGTCTCCGACCGGCCGCAGACGACGAGACGGGCGATCAGGGGCGTGCATGTGAGGGGCGACTGCCAGATGGTGCTCGTGGACCTTCCCGGCGTGCAGCGCCCGCGCGACGCGCTCACCGCGCGTATGGCCCGCCGGGTCCAGCAGGAGCTCGAGGGCTCGGACGTGGCCCTGCTGATGCTCAACGGCGAGCAGGGGGTCGGACCGGGGGATCGCTTCATCGCCGGCACGCTCGCCGACGCGAGCCTTCCCGTCACGATCGCCGTCAACAAGGTCGACCGTCTGTCGAACGCGTCGCTGATGGCCGTCCTGCAGGAGGCGGCCGAGCTCGATCCCCGGGCCGACGTGTTCCCGATCTCGGCACGAAGGGGCTCCGGCATGCTCGAGCTCGTCGAGCATCTGTCGGCGCTGATGCCAGAGGGAGCGTTCATGTTCTCCGAGGGCTCCGTCTCGGACCAGCCGCTCGAGGTGCGTCTTGCAGAGCTCGTGCGCGAGGCCGTGATCAGACGCACCTTCCAGGAGCTGCCACACGCCGTCGAGGTGCTCGTCGAGGAGATCGAACGGCCACGTGATGATCTCGCGCGCGTAAGGGCGCTCATCTGGGTCGAGAGCGAATCGCAGAAGGCGATCGTGGTCGGCGCCGCGGGACGCATGATCAAGGCGATCGGAATTGCCGCACGTCGCGAGGCAGAACGTGAGCTGGGCTGTCACGTGCATCTCGACCTTTCGGTGCGTGTCCGGCGCGACTGGCGCGGCGACGAGGCCCTGCTCGACCGCCTGGGCATAAGCTAGGTCGGCCGGCGCGCGCGCAGGCAAGCTCGCGGCGCCTGCGGCGGCCTCGGCACGGGGCCGAATCCCGCCATCTGATTTGTTCCGCACAGGGGATGCGCGGGCAATCGTTTTGGAGTACGGTTGCGTCACGACGAGGGGTCCGTCTTAGGAGGATGAGCGATGTCGGCGAAGTACGCAGTGTTGGGTCTCGTCATCGAGCGTCCCGGCTACGGCTATCAGCTGGCGCAGCGTCTCGAGGAGCGCTTTGGCTGCTCCGAATTCGCACCTTCGGGTGTGTACTCCGCCCTTGACCAGCTGAGCCGCGACTCGTTCATCCGCAGTGCCGGCGAGATGGGCGCCGGCCCGAGCAGGCGAGCGGCGCCGCGCACGATCTACGAGGCGACCGAGGAGGGCGTCGATCATTTCGAAGCCTGGATGCTCGAGGCATCGCCCACGCCGCCCCTGCGGGACGAGCTGCATATGAAGATCGCCCTGTGCCGTCCGGTCGATCTGCCGCGGCTGATCGACATGGTCCACGGCCAGGAACTCGCCTGCATGGGGCGCCTTCACGACCTCAAGCAGCGAGCCGATGAGGACCCGGCTGATCCACATGAGTGGTCGAGCCTGATGAGGACCCTCGCACGCGATGCCGAGGTCGCCGTGTGGAATGCCAGGATCGAGTGGCTGCAGAGCGCGCGGGAGCTGCTCGAGCAGCTGTGCGAAGAACCGGAGGGCGCGTCCTCGACCCGGCGGGGCGCAGCCGCCGCAGGCAGGAGCCGGATGGGACACCTGCAGGTCCTCTGATGGCAGACGTCCTGCTCTCGCTGGACGCGGTCAGCAAGAGCTACTGGCGTGGCCCGTCCGAGCTGCGCGTTCTCACCGACGCCTCGCTGGACGTCGCGGCCGGCGAGCTGGTTGCGGTATGGGGAAAGCGTGGCGCCGGCAAGACGACGCTGTTGCGAATCGCAGCAGGCCTGGAGGCGCCGGACCGCGGCAGCGTGCGCTTCGACGGCGCCGACCTCGCGCGGCTGTCGGAGAGCGCACACGCGCGACTGATGCGCGAGCAGGTGGGCTGGGTTCGCCGCTCGGGACCGAGCAGCGATCTCGCGATGCTCGACTACGTGGCTCTGCCGCTGCTGATCGACCACGGCCAGCGGGGAGCGCACGGGCGGGCGAGCGAGGCGCTCCGCCGTGTGGGCATGTCCGACTGCGCCGGCCAGCGCTGGAGCAGCCTCTCCGACGGCGAGCGGGCGCTCGTGGCGATCGCGCACGGGATGGCGCGCACGCCACGCCTGTTGCTCGTTGACGATCCGACCGCGAACCTCGGGCTGCGCGAGCGCGAGGAGGTCCTTCAGCTGCTGCTGTCGCTCGTCGAGGAGGCGAATCTGGCGGTGTTGATGGCAGTGCCCGACATGCCTGCGGCGATGCGCTCGCACCAGCTCAGAGCGCTCAGCGGTGGCCGGCTGCTGACGCCGGCGGCGCCGCCGGCGCCGCGCGGCGGGAACATCCTCGACTTCCCCCGCAGCGAACGGTCCGCGTAGGTGTCGGGCCGAGCGCGCTCCCGCTTCCCAGGCACCGGCGGGTGTGCGCCCTAGTGCTCGAGCTGCGCGGGCTGGTCAAGCATTTCGCCGTGGCCAGTGGCGAGCCCGTGCGCGCTGTTGACGGAGTGTCCCTGACCGTCGCGCGCGGCGAGCTCCTCGCCCTGCACGGACCGAGCGGTTCGGGAAAGACCACGCTGCTGATGCTGATCGCGGCGCTGCTCCCGCCGGACGCGGGGAGCGTGATCTTGGACGGGCGCGACGTCTGCGCCTTCTCCGCAAGGGATGCCGCTCGCTACAGGCTGGTGGATCTGGGTTTCGTGCGCCAATCGCTGAACCTGATCGCAGGCGCGGACGTCGTCGACAACGCCGCGCTGAAGCTGATGGGGACGGAGCTCGGCGCCCGCGAGGCACGTCGGCGGGTGAGGCCGTTGCTGGACCGTCTCGGGCTGGCGGACCGGGCCTCACACCGGCCCGAGCAGCTGTCGATGGGCGAGCGCCAGCGCGTGATGATCGCCAGAGCGCTGTCGACCGACCCGAAGCTGGTGCTCGCCGACGAGCCGACCGGCAGCCTCGACACCCAACGCGGCAGCGAAGTTCTCGAGCTGCTGGCGGAGGTCTGCAGGGAGCGCGAGGTCTCGGTGGTGCTGGTTACCCACGACCCCCGGGCCGCGTCATACGCGGATCGAGTGCACGTGTTGCGTGACGGGCGACTCGTGGAGGACCAGCCCGACCGTGCGTTCGCGCCGATCGATGCGAAGTGACCGGCGCTCGAGGGCGCCGCGATGAAGCTGTCGAGCATCGTCCGCCTGTACCGCGTGCGCCTGCGCGCACGCTTCGTCCAGGAGCTCTTCGCGGTGCTCGGCATCGCGATCGGCGTGGCGCTGCTGTTCGCCTCCCAGGTGGCCAGCACGAGCCTCGATCGCTCCGCCCAGCAACTCACGCGCGGGGTGCTTGGCGACATGCGCTTCCAGATCGCGGCACGAGACGCGCACGGCTTTGACGAGCGCCTGCTCGCGCAGGTGCACGCGATACCCGGCGTGAGCATGGCGGTGCCGGTGCTCGAGGCGAACGCGAATGTCGTGGGCCCAGACGGAACGCGCTCGGTCGACCTCGTGGGCACCGATCCGCGTCTCGCCGGTCAAGGCGGTCAGCTCGTGCGGAGCTTGCGCGCCCTGCGGTTCGCCAAGCTCAAGGCCCTGATCGTCCCCGCGCCGATCGCGCAGGCGATCGGCGACTCCTCGCTGCAGCGCATCGATCTGCAGATCGGTGAGAGCACCGTCTCCGCGCTGCTCGTCCCGCAACTGCTGAAAGGCGCAGCCGGCGGCCTCGCCGGCAGTTCGATCGCGCTCGCCCCGCTGGCTTACGCACAGGCGCTGACGGGTTTGCAAGGACGACTGACGAGCATCTTCGTCTCCTCGCCGCCCGCACTCGATCGTCAGGTGCTGGCGGGCCTGCGGAGCGCCGGGGCTGGAAGTCTGAACATCCGCCCGGCGACCTTCAACGAAGCTCTGTTCGACCGAGCGGCAAGACCGACGAACCAGTCGACCGGGCTGTTCTCCGCGATCAGCGCACTGGTGGGATTCCTGTTCGCCTTCAACGCGCTGCTGCTGACGGTGCCGCAACGGAGGGACCTGATCGAGGACCTGCGCCTGGACGGCTACACGCGGGGAATGATCGTCGAGGTGCTGATGTTCGACGCGCTCGTCCTCGGCGTCGTCGCCTGCGCCGCCGGCCTGGCCCTCGGCGAACTGCTGTCCTCGGTGCTGTTCGACTCCAATCCTGGATACCTGTCCTTCGCGTTCCCGATCGGGCCGCGGCGGATCGTCACCTGGACAAGCGTGGCGCTGGCCGTGGCTGGAGGGCTGCTGGCGGCGTTCATCGGAGTGCTCGCGCCGCTTCGGGGAGCGATCCTCTCGCGCCGGGACACGTTCTTCAGCGACCCTGCTTATAGGAGCGCCCGGCGCACGACGTGGCTGCTGGTGGGCGGGGTCTCATGCCTGCTGGCCACCACGGTCATTCTGCTGGCAGCCCCGGCGGCCGCGATCGCAGGCGTGGTGATCCTCGCGGCCGCCCTGCTGCTCCTGCTGCCGCTCGTGCTCGACGGCCTGACGCTGGCGTTCGATCGTCTTCAGGTCCGCTTTGCGGGTGCGTCGTCGTACCTCGCGGTGATCGAGCTTCGCTCGCCGGGGAACCGGGCCCGCTCGATCGGGGTGGCCGCCACGGGCGCGATCGCCGTGTTCGGCAGCGTCGCGATCCAGACCGCGCACGGCGACCTTCAGGAAGGGCTCAACCGCGTTGCCCGTGGGCTGAACGCAACCACCGACGTGTGGGTCTCTCCAGCGAGCGAGGCGAACTCGCTCGCCACGACCCCCTTTCATGGGGTCGTGGCGGCCCAGGTCGCGGCGCTCCCCGCAGTCCGCTCGATCGGCTTGTATCGGGGATCGTTCCTCGACATCGGCGATCGCCGAACATGGGTCATCGCGCCGCCTCGACAGGTAGCCCGGCCGCTCCCACGCGGACAGCTCCTCGAAGGCAGCACGGCGCTGGCGACGCGCAGGTTCCACGAAGGGGGATGGATCATCATCTCTCGCGCGATCGCGCAGGAACGCAACCTGCATGTCGGCGACCTCTTCACGCTGCCGGCCCCGCGGCCGACGCCGTTCCGGATCGCCGCCCTCAGCACCAACTTCGGCTGGCCATCGGGGGCGATCATGCTCAACGCGGATGACTACGCGCGCGCCTGGGGCAGCAGCGATCCCAGCGCGCTGCTGGTCGGCTTGCAGCCGGGAATCTCGCCGGCGGCCGGCCGCAGCGAGATTCGCCGTGCGCTCGGCAGCGGATCCGGGCTCGAGGTGCAGACGGCGGCCGAACGCGAGCGTGATTTCCGCGCGACCGGTCGCCAGGGACTCTCGCGTCTGACGCAGATCTCGGCGCTCGTGCTGATCGCCACGGTGCTTGCGATGTCGGCGACGATGGGGGCGATGATCTGGCAGCGCCGCCCGCGGCTTGCCGAAATGAAGGTCGACGGCTTCAGCCGCGACGTCCTGTGGCGGGCGCTGCTTTGGGAGAGCGGGCTGCTCCTGGGAGCCGGCTGCTCGCTCGGCGCGGTCTTCGGCCTGTACGGCCAGGTGATCCTGAGCCATGCTCTGGTCACCGTCACGGGGTTCCCCGTGGCCTTCTCACCGGGGATCCTCATCGCCCTGGCCAGCTTTGTGCTCGTGACCGCGACCGCGATGCTGATCGTCGCGGTGCCGGGCGCCCTCGCCACGCGCGTGCGCCCCGCGCTCAGCATTCGGGACTGACCGATCGTTTGTGCAGCTAGCGTTCAGGACTGTGACCGACCCGATCATTGGTCCAACGCTGAGTGTTCGGGACTGACCGACCCGATCATTACGTTCCAGGAGATTCGCCATCGCTGGATTTCTGGACATAGCCCGCTCCGGCCTTAGCCAAATCCTGGCTCTGTGCGCCGTTTGCCCGCGCGAGCTGTGTTGGATCCACCCGAGCGTTCGGCGCGAGCTCGATGGCTGGCGCCGGCTCGCATGCTCGATACCCGACCCCGCAATCCGGGCGGACGCGCTCTCGTCGCTGCAGGACAAGCGCTTCAACGCCGAGGGAGCCGGCCTGTTCGCGGCGCTTCCCAAGAGACGCGATCGGCAGCTGCTGCGTCTGCTGGTGGCCTATCAGGTGCTGCTCGACTACCTCGACACCGTCAGCGAGCGTCCCGCGGCCGATCCGCTCGCGAACGGCCGCCAGCTTCATCTGGCGCTGAGCGACGCGCTCGACCCGCACCGGCAGACCTCCGACTACTACCGCCACCATCCGGGACGCACCGACGGCGGCTACGTTCGCGCGCTCGTGCAGACGTGCCGCGAGGCCTGCCTGTCGCTCCCCGCCTACGGGAGCGTTCGCTCGCTGGCGATACGGGCCGGAGCGGGCTTCGCCGTGCAGGGGCTGAATCACGATCCCGACCGCCTCCGCCGTGACGCCAGTCTCGAGCGCTGGGCGCAGGGCGCATTTCCACCGACCTCGGTCGTGAGCTGGTGGGAGCTCACGGCGGCGTCCAGCAGCACGCTCGGGATCCACGCCCTGTTCGCGCTCGCGGCCGAACCGTCGTGCACGCGGGCCGAGGCCGAGCGGATCGCGGCCGCCTACATGCCATGGATCTGCGCGGCGAGCACGATGCTCGACAGCTACGTCGATCAGGCCGAGGATGCCGCGACGGGCGCGCACAACTACCTCGCCCACTATCCAAGCGCGCTGATCGCCGAGCGGCGCACACGGGAGCTCGTGCGCCGTTCGCTGGCGGAGGCGCGACGCCTGCGCAACGGCTCGCGCCACGCGCTGATCGCGGCGGGGATGGTGGCGATGTACCTGTCCGCCGAGGGCGCCCGAGCCCCGGGCAAGCGCCGCAGCACCTGGGCGTTCGTCCACGCCGGCGGCGTGCTCACGATGCTGCTCCTGCCGGTGCTTCGGATCTGGCGGTTCGCGTACCGGTTGCGCGCGCGTGAGCCGGGATCCATCGTGGGGAACACGGCCGAGCAGCTCTCGTGCGCCGCAGGCGCCGCGCCCGATGGCGCCGATGCGCGCAGAGCGCCGCCGCGAGCTGTCGCCATGCACTAGTCAGAACTGAACATTCAGAACAGCCTTTTCGGGCGAGCCCGTATCCGACATGATTCGCATCGCGCGATGATGGATGAGAATGGGATCCGAGTCCTGCCTCCAGGGAGAGAGACGCAGCGCCGGGCACGGCGCTCGAAAAAAGGCAGTTCGGGTGCATCCAGAGCCGCGTCTTCTCGCCAGTGGCAGCGGGCCGGGCGTCCCTCGCGGCGTTCGGCCCGCAGCAATGAGGCGAGCGGCGCCGACAACGTGACGATCGAGCTCTCGAAGGCTCAGGTCGATCAGGTCGTCCGGGCAGCCGGCCATGGGGGCACGATGTCGGTCCTTCTGTCCGCGGTGAGGGATCCGGAGTGGACGCTCTCGCTCGACTCGGAGGAGTGGTCCTATCCGGCGCAGATGGAGGACCGGCGTCTGTCCCGCTCACTGCTCTCGGGGCTGCTCGTGCTCTCGTGCTTCCCCCATGACGGCGGGTATCTCGGGATCGCCGAACTCGCGCGCATGCTGGACATGAACACGAGCACCACGCATCGCTACGTGACGACGCTGCTGGCGGTCGGCCTCTTGGAGCGCGACCCCTCGACGCGCCGCTACCGGCTCGCCTCGGCGTAGCCGTCGCCGCTGGCCAGCCTCACAGCCTGCGCCGCAGGTGGGCGGCGATCCTCTGTACGGCCGGCAGGTCAAGCTCCGCTGCGAACAGGAAGGGAACGCCGACGACGTCGAACCGGCGACGACGCAGACGCGCCAGCTGGTTGTGCTGAAAGCGCGCCCTGTCGTGAGCCGTACGGGCGGCCCGAGCGGCGGATCGCCCCATCTCGCTCCCATTCAGCCGGGCTGCCCGTTCGAGCTCGACGGTCGTGAAGCGCGACGGCAGCAGGCCGTTCAGAAGCACCTTCTCGAGCGTGCGGCCGAGGCCGCGGCGCAGGCCGTCCTCAAGCTCGAGCGTCTCGGTGACGGCCATGTCCGTGGCGAGCGCGACGGCGAGGAAGCCCGAGCGCGCGGGATCCTGCAGCAGCTCCCGCACGCGCTGTGATTGTCCGGCGATCGGCCCGACCCGGGCGATCGCGCCGAAGGTCTGCGGCGACTGCAGCAGGCCCAGTGCGTGGCCCGTCGCCGGCGCGTCGATCACCACGAGGTCGTAGCCGCCGGTGCGCCGCTTCCAGCGCTCGCCCTGCGTCAGCTCCCAGATCTTCACCATGCTCACGAGCTCTTTGGCACCGGGCGCCGCGGCGGCGAAGTACTGGAAGGTGCCGCTCGAGGCGAGCATCCGCCCGGATACGCGCCCGCCGAGCTGCTGCAGCCACTCGAGCAGCGCCTGATCGGGGTCGATCGAGATGCTCCACAGGCGCTCTCCGAGCAGCATCTCTACGCCCGCCTCTGCGGGTGGCAGACCGAACAGCGCGGGAAGCCGTCCCTGGTCTCCCAGCTCCACGACGATCGTGCGCAGGCCGCGCTCGGCGGCGAGCAGGCCGAGGGCCGCGGCAAGCGTCGTCTTTCCCACGCCGCCCTTGCCCGTGACGAAGAGCAGCTCGCGTTCGAAGAACGAGGACATCGCGTCAGCAGTGTGTCTCAAACCCGCGCGCACGGCCTCGACCTACAATCGAGCGCATGAGCACAGCGGCCGAGCACCCGATCGACGGGCAGATCTCATATGACACGCAGGGTCTTGTCCCATGCGTGGTGCAGGACTGGAGCACCGGTGAGGTGCTGATGCTGGCCTACATGAACGAGGAGGCGCTGCGGCGCACCCGCGACACGGGCCAGCTGCACCTGTGGAGCCGCTCGAGGGGCGAGCAGTGGCACAAGGGCGCCACGAGCGGCAACGTGCAGTCGGTGCGCGCGCTGCGAGTGGACTGCGACGGCGACGCGCTGCTCGCACTCGTCGAGCCGGCCGGCCCCGCCTGTCACACCGGCGAGCGGACGTGCTTTCACCGGGGCCAGCTCGAGCCGGGCGCTCCCTTCCAGGCGCTGCCGGCGCTCGAGCGCACGCTGGCCGACCGCTCCCGCGAGCGACCGCAGGGCTCCTACACGGTCGAGCTGCTCGACGATCCGGCGCGGATCGGCGAGAAGGTGATGGAGGAGGCCGAGGAGGTCGTCCGTGCTGCGCGCGAGGAATCGGCGGAGCGTCTGGATGAAGAGGCCGCGGACGTCCTCTACCACCTGCTGGTGCTCCTGCGCAGCCGGGAGCGCTCGCTCGTCGACGCTGAGCGGGTGCTCGATGGCCGTCGCGCCTAGCGCACCCGGAGCCGTCCCTCCCGGCGCGGAGGGCGCTCCGCCCGGGCTTCGGATAGAGCCCGGCCTCGACGAGGCTCGCGCGCTCGCGCGGGAGCACAACCTGATCCCGTTGCGACACAGCTTCATCGACGACTGCGAGACGCCCGTATCGGCTTTCCTGAAGCTGCGCGCCCTGGCGCCCGGCGAGCCGGCGTTCCTGCTGGAGTCCGCCGATCAGGGCCAGCGGGTAGGCCGCTGGTCGTTCATCGGCTTGCGTCCGAGCGCTGTCGTGCGCTGGTCGCTGGGAGACGGCGGCGACCCCTACGCGCTCGCCGCCGAGCGTCTCGCGCGATTCAGCCAGGCGCCGATGGACGACGCGCCGCCGTTCACCGGCGGCGCAGTCGGCTTCTTCGGCTACGACCTCGTGCGGACGGTCGAGCCGCTCGGCCCCCCGGGTCCCGATCCGCTCGCGCTTCCCGACATGGCGCTGATGCTCTCCGACGCGCTCGTCGTGTTCGACCACCTGAAGCACACGGTCACGATCCTCGCCAACGCCGACCTGAGCTCCGAGCCGGACATCGAGCGTGCGCATGAGGCCGCGGCGCGCACGATCGCCGAGGTTCGCTGCGTGCTCGCCGGACCGGTCCCGCGCGCGGACCCGACCCGAGCCGCGGAGCGCGCGCTGCCGGAGTTCACGTCGAACATGGAGCCGGAGCGCTTCCAGGCCATGGTTCAACGGATCGTGGAGTACATCTTCGCGGGAGACGCCTTCCAGGTCGTGCCGTCACAGCGCTGGTCGGCGCCCGTTCCCGTGGAAGCGTTCTCCATCTATCGCGGGCTGAGGGCGATCAACCCGAGCCCGTACATGTACTTCCTCGACTTCGGCGACTTCCAGGTGGCTGGCGCGAGCCCGGAGCCGCTGCTCACCGTCAGCGGACGCCACGTGAGCACGAAGCCGATCGCCGGCACGCGCCCGCGTGGCGCCACGCCGGAGGAGGACCGGCGAATCGCCGCCGAGCTGCTCGCCGACGACAAGGAGCGCGCCGAGCACGTGATGCTCGTGGACCTCGGCCGCAACGATCTCGGCCGGGTCTGCGAGTACGGCAGCGTGACGGTCGATGAGCTGATGGAGATCGAGTCATACAGCCACGTCATGCACATCGTCTCTTCCGTCTCGGGCACGCTGCGGCCCGAGGTCGGTGCGATGGACGCGCTGCGCTCGGTGCTCCCCGCGGGGACGCTCTCGGGCGCGCCGAAGGTGCGGGCCATGCAGATCATCGACGAGCTCGAGCCGCTCAAGCGCGGCGGCTATGGGGGCGCCGTCGGCTACCTCAGCTACGGCGGCGACCTCGACACCGCGATCCACATTCGCACGGTGGTCGTCAAGGACGGCGTCGCGCACGTGCAGGCCGGCGGCGGCACCGTCGCGGACGCCAAGCCTGAGTACGAGTACGAGGAGTCCGTCGCGAAGGCGCGAGCCGCGATGCGGGCGATCGCATTGGCGTGTGAACAGCCGGATTGGGCATGAGGGTCCTCGTCGTTGACAACTACGACTCGTTCGCCTACAACCTCGTCCAGTACCTGGGGGAGCTTGGCGCCGAGGTGCAGACCGTGCGCAATGACAGGGCGACGGTCGCGGAGCTGCTCGCCGCGGGATACGACCGCTGTGTCGTGTCACCGGGACCCTGCACGCCAGAGAAGGCCGGCATCACCCTCGAGGTTGTGCGGCGGATGCCCGAGGCCGGGATCCCCACCCTGGGGGTGTGCCTGGGCCACCAGGCGCTGGCGCAGGCGTTCGGCGGCAAGGTGCGGCTGAACCCGCCGGTGCACGGGAAGGCGACGACGATCGAGCACGACGGGCGCACGATCTTCCACGGTCTCTCCTCGCCGCTGACGGTGGGGCGCTATCACTCGCTCGTCGTCGACCCCGATCTGCCCGACTGCCTGGAAGCGTCCGCCAGCGGGGGAGGCGTGCTGATGGGAATCCGCCACCGCGAGCTGCCGGCCGAGGGGGTCCAGTTCCATCCCGAGTCGGTGCTCACCGACGAGGGGATGGGGTTGCTGAGCAACTTCCTGAAGCGAGCCGTCGGCGGGCGCGATGACGCCGCGGCGACGTTCGCTCAGGAGGCCGGCTAGATGCCCAACGCGGTCCTCACCGCGGCGATCGACGCGCTCGCTTCGGGCAGGGACCTGAGCGCCGATCAGACGGCCGAGGTGCTCGCCGAGATCATGCACGGCGAGGTGTCAGAGACCCAGATCGCGGGGTTCCTGATCGCGCTGCGAACGAAGGGCGAGACCGTGCAGGAGCTCGCCGGGCTCGCGCGCACGATGCGCGAGCTGGCCGCGCACGTGCCGATCGAGCGGGACGACCTGCTCGACACCTCCGGGACGGGCGGCGGACGCAGCACGTTCAACGTCTCGACGACGGCCGCGCTGATCGCCGCCGGAGCGGGCTGCGCGGTGGCCAAGCATGGCAATCGCTCGGCCACGAGCCGCTCCGGATCGGCCGATCTGCTCGAGGCGCTCGGAGCCTGCATCGACCTGGGCCCGGACGGGGTGGCACGCTGCATCACGGAGGCGGGTTTCGGCTTCATGTTCGCTCCCGCGCATCACCAGGCCACGCGCTTCGTGGTTCCCGTCCGCCGCGAGCTCGCTGTGCGCACGATCTTCAACCTCCTGGGCCCGCTCACGAACCCGGCGGGCGCGCGGCGCCAGCTGATCGGCGTCTCTGACGCGCGCTTCCTGCAGACGATCGCGGGGGCGCTGGCGAGTCTGGGAGTGGACAGGGCGCTGATCGTGGCGAGCGAGGACGGGCTCGACGAGATCTCGGCGTCGGCGCCGACGAAAGTCGTCGAGGTGAACGGGGAGGAGATCCGCTCCTACACCCTCGAACCGCGCGAGGCGGGCATCGAGCCGGCGTCGGAGGCCGACGCCGAGCGGGCCGCACGGGGAGGAACGCCGCAGGAGAACGCGGCCGTGACCCGCGCGATCCTCGACGGGGGGACGGGTCCGAACACCGATCTGGCGGTCATCAACGCGGGCGCGGCGATCTACGCCGCCGGGCGGGCCGAGACGATCGCCGCAGGGGTGCGGATGGCGCGCTCGGCGCTCGAGGACGGCAGTGCCGCCGCTGCGCTCGAGCGCTACCTCGAGGTCAGCCACGGGCAGGAGCCGGCGGAGGTCCCCGGATGAGCGCGGGCACGCCAAACGTGCTCGAGCGGATCCTCGCCGAAGCACGCCGGGATCTGGAGCGGCGAAAGCGCGAGCGGCCGCTGGACGCCCGCACGCTCGCCTCCCCACGCCGGCGCGCGGGGAGGGGACGCTTCGCCGAGGCGCTGGCGGCTCCCGCGATCGGCGTCATCGCCGAGTTCAAGCGCCGCTCTCCGTCGGCCGGCGTGCTGTTGGAGAACGCCGATCAGCGGGCGATCGTCGAGGCCTATGCGCGCGGAGGCGCGGTCGCGCTGTCGGTGCTGACGGAGGGACCCAACTTCGGTGGCTCGCTGGATGACCTGCTCGTGGCCGCAGAGGTCTGCGACCTGCCGCGCCTGCGCAAGGACTTCATCGTCGATCCCTACCAGCTGCACGAGTCGCTGGCGGCCGGCGCCGACGCGGTGCTGTTGATCGTGGCGGCGCTCGGGCAGCGGGAGCTGAGCTCGCTGCACGAGCACGCGCGCACGCTGGGTCTCGACGTGCTGGTCGAGGTGCACGACGGCGACGAGCTCCGGCGGGCGCTCGACGCCGGCGCGGAGATCGTCGGGGTGAACAACCGCGACCTGAGGGACTTCAGCGTTGACCTCGAGCGAACCGAGCGGCTCATGGGGGAGATGCCCGCTGGCGTGACGGTGGTCTCGGAGTCGGGCATCGGCTCACCCGAGCAGCTCGAGCGGCTGCAGCGGCTCGGCGTCCAGGGGGTGCTCGTGGGAGAGTCGTTGATGCGCTCAGGCGATCCGCAGGCCGCTCTCGAGCGGCTCAGAACTTTTAGGCACACCGAGTCCGCCCTTTAGATGCTCTTCATGGCTCCCGACCATCCTGTCATTCCATGAGGCGCATGTTCTTCATCCCGTTCCTCGCAGCGCTCGTCGGCGCGGGCGTGGTGGTCGCCGCGCTCGCGGCTGCCGGCGGCCTGGGGAGCGACACGAAGACGATCACCGCGATCCAGGCCGCTCCGCTGCAGCCGTCGAACGCCTCGGCGCAGACCAGGGGGTTGACGCCTCACGAGATCTACGTGCGGGCCGCACCCGGGGTGGCGATCATCACCTCGACGATCGTGCAGAAATCAGAATCTCCATTCGGCCTCTTTGGCGGTGGAGAAGAAAGCCAGCGGCGCGGCCAGGCGACCGGCTCGGGAATCGTCATTAACACGAGTGGCACGATTCTGACCAACTATCACGTCGTCGAGAACGCGATCAAGGTGACCGTGAGCTTCGAAAAAGGGAAGACGATCAACGCGCAGGTCGTCGGCAAGGATCCCTCGAACGACCTTGCCGTGTTGCACATTTCCCCGGAAGGTCTCACGCTGCATCCGATCCCGCTCGGCGACTCGAGCTCGGCGCAGGTCGGCGACCCGGTGCTCGCGATCGGCGACCCGTTCAACCAGGAACGCACCCTCACCACCGGCGTGATCTCGGCACTTCAGCGCGAAATCAAGGCGCCGAACGGGTTCGCGATCAAAAACGTGCTGCAGACCGACGCGCCGATCAACCCGGGTAACTCGGGCGGTCCGCTGCTGGACGCATCCGGTCGCGTGATAGGCATCAACTCGCAGATCGAGACCGGCTCGAGCGGTGGCGGCAGCGTGGGTATCGGCTTCGCGGTTCCGATCAACACGGCGAAGGCGGAGATCACGCAACTGGAGAAAGGCGGCACGCTTCGTGGCGCGTACCTCGGCCTCGTCTCGCTCACCGTCGACGGATCGCTGTCGGCGCTGAACCTGCCGGTCAAAAGCGGTGCGCTGGTGCAGAGCGTGCAGAAGGGCACACCGGCGGAAAAGGGTGGCATCCACGGCGGAGTGACCGGTAGCACCGAAGGTGGCCAGGTCGCGGTCGGAGGCGACATCATCGTCTCGATCGGTGGCAAGAAGGTGAACAGCTCCGAAGACGTGGCCGAAGACATTCACGGCAAGAAACCAGGTGACACCGTCAGCATCGGGCTGCTGCGACCGAACGGCAAAGGCGGCTACGAACCCAAGACGGTGAGCGTGACGCTCGGTACGCGCCCCGACAAAGCGCCGGAAGCCACCACTCCCGAAGGCTGATCGAACGGCTTCTCCTGCGCCCGCTACCGTTGTGGGCATGGCCGAGACCTCACAACAGGCGGCGCCCTCGAAGGTGAAGGTCTGCGGGATCACGAATCTCGAGGACGCCGAGCTGGCGGTGGCGCTGGGCGCCTGGACGGTCGGCATGATCTTCTACGAGGGAAGCCCGCGCCGGGCATCGCTCGATCAGGCAGAACGGATCGGTGCGGCGCTCCGGCGCAAGGTGCAGCTGTGCGGTGTCTTCGTCAACGCGTCACTCGATCAGCTGGTGCACACGAGCCAGCAGGTCGGGCTGACCATGCTGCAACTGCACGGCGATGAGGGCCCGTCCTTCTGCGCGGAGGCCGCGAGGCGCACCGGCGCTCGCGTGATCAAGGCGGCGCAGGTGTCGGGCCCGGGTGATGTGCAGGATCTCGAGCGCTTCCACGTGGACTTCCATCTGCTGGACGCGCGCGCGAGCGGTGCCGGGCGCAGCGGCCTGCGGGGCGGAACGGGGGAGACGTTCGACTGGGGCCTGCTCGCCTCGCGACGCTCGAAGCTGCCGCTGATCCTCAGCGGCGGCCTCAGCCCGGAGAACGTGGCCGAGGCGATCGCGCTCGTCGGTCCCTATGGGGTGGACACGGCGAGCGGCACCGAGGCCGCGCCCGGTCACAAGGACCCACAGAAGCTGCGGGCGTTCTTCGACGCGGTCGACGGGGCGGCTGTCGGTGCGGCGAAGATCGGCCAGCCGGCGTGAGCAACGGTCAGAGGACCGGCTCGCCGGCCGGAGAGCCGGGCGCGGCCGTGGAGCACCGCTTCGGTGCCTACGGCGGCCAATATGTGCCCGAGACCCTGATGCCGGCCCTCGCGGAGCTCGAGCAGGCATGGGCCGCGGCGCGGGAGGACCCGGGCTACCGAGCCGAGCTCGACGCGCTCCTGCGCGACTTCGGCGGGCGCCCCACGCCCCTGTATCACGCGCGCCGGCTCTCCGAGCGGCTCGGCCGGCCCGTGTATCTGAAGCGTGAGGATCTCAACCACACGGGCTCGCACAAGCTCAACAACGCTCTGGGGCAGGCGCTGCTTGCCAAGCGCATGGGCAAGCGGCGGATCATCGCCGAGACGGGCGCGGGGCAGCATGGCGTGGCGACGGCGACCGTGTGCGCGCTGCTGGACCTGGAGTGCGTCGTCTACATGGGCGTCGAGGACACCCGCCGGCAGCGGCCGAATGTGCAGCGGATGGAGTTGCTGGGGGCGACGGTCCGGCCCGTGGACGCGGGTGCGCGGACGCTGAAGGAGGCGACTTCGGCCGCGATCCGTGACTGGGTGACGAACGTGCAGAGCACCCACTATGTGATCGGCTCGGTGGTCGGCCCCGCGCCCTACCCCGCGCTCGTTCGGGACCTGCAGCGCGTGATCGGCGACGAGGCGCGCGCGCAGATCCTCGAGCGCGAGGGGCGGCTGCCCGCGCGCGTAATCGCATGCGTGGGCGGCGGCTCCAACGCGCTCGGCGTGTTCGCGGCGTTCATACCGGACGAGCAGGTCGAGCTCGTGGGGGTGGAGGCCGGCGGAGAGGGCATCGACACGGCGCGACACGGCGCGCCTCTGACCGTCGGCGGTCGCGCCGGCATCCTGCACGGCTCCCGCTCTGCCGTGATGCAGGACGAGGAGGGGCAGATCATCGAAGCGCATTCGGTCTCGGCGGGTCTTGACTACCCGGGCACCGGCCCCCAGCACGCGTTCCTCAGGGATACGGGCCGCGCTCGCTATGTGGCCGTGAACGACGCCGACGCCCTTGCGGCCTTCCGCGAGGTCTCGCGCATTGAAGGCATCATCCCGGCGCTCGAGACCGCCCATGCGCTCGCGTGGCTGCTCGCACAGCCGCAGGGTGAGCTCGATCTTCTCTGCCTCTCCGGGCGCGGGGACAAGGATCTCGCCGAGGTGCTGGGGGATGCATGACGGCGTGAGCACGAGCGAGACGACGGGCGTCGAGCGGCTCGCCGACGCGTTCGCTCACAGCGGCAAGCGAGCCGCGCTGATGCCCTACGTGATGGCGGGATTTCCGACCCAGGCGGACTCGCTGCTCATCGGCGAAGCATGCGCGCAGGCGGGGGCCGACGTGATCGAGCTGGGGGTGCCCTACTCGGATCCGCTCGCCGATGGCCCCGTGATCCATGCCGCGGGCACGCGCGCGCTCGCGGCCGGGGCGAGCATCGCGGGCGCGCTCGAGGTCGCGCGTGGTCTGTCGGCGAGCGTCCCGGTGGTGTTGATGTGCTACGCGAACATGGTCTTCGCCCCGGGTGTCGGGGCCTTCGTCGAGCGTCTCGCGCAGGCCGGGGCGAGCGGTTTGATCGTGCCCGACCTGCCGCAGGGCGAGGCCGACGATGCGCTCGCCGCCTGCGACGCGAATGGGCTCGCGCTGGTGCCGCTCGTTGCGCCGACGACGACGCCGGCGCGACTGGCTGCGATCGGTGCGAGGGCGCGCGGATTCGTTTACGCCGTCTCGGTCGTCGGCACGACCGGGGAGCGCGACGCGCTCGCGGACAGCTTCGCCGCTATCGTCGCCCGTGCCAAGGCGAGCACCGAGGTGCCGGTCGCTATCGGCTTCGGCATCAGCACGCCCGAGCAGGCCCGTCAGGCGGCCGAGGCCGGCGCCGACGGGGTGATCGTCGGGACGCGGCTGGTGCGAGCCGCGGGCGAGTCAGACGATCCGGCGGGGGCGGTCGGGATGCTCGTCGCGGAACTCGCCGCGGGCCTCGCCCCGGCCAGCTAGGATTGCGGCGGCATGGGACTGATTCTGACCGCCACGGCCGGCCTCGTTGTCTGGATCGTGCTCTGGGCGCTCGGAACCAAGGGCTTCGACGCGTTCATGCTGGCCGCCGCAATAATCCTCGTCGGCGCGTCGCTGAAGATCCTCTCCGGCTACCTGCCCGGCCGTCGCAGCTGACCGCCCAGGTGCGCGCGCGCTGGCTGTGCCTCGCCGCTCTCGCCGCCGGCGCCACGGCCACGGCTGGCTGCGGTGGCACCGGGGCGAGCGGCGCCTCTGAAACGGCGGGCAGCCAGCTGGCGGTCTACTCGAGCCTGCCGCTGCAGGGCCCGTCGGCGGCGATCTCGCTTCAGATCGTCAATGGCGAGAAGCTCGCGCTGGCGCAGGCGGGCGGTCGCGTGGGCGCGTTCCGCGTGAGCTACGTATCGCTTGACGACTCGAACCCGGCGAGCGGAAAGTGGAGCCCGGACGTCACCGCGACGGACGCGAAGATCGCCGCCCAGGACACGAGCACCATCGCCTATCTGGGGGAGTACAACTCGGCTGCGACGGCGCTCTCGCTGCCGTTGATCAACGCGGCCGGCATCCTGCAGGTCAGCCCTTCCAGTCCCTATATCGGTCTCACCTCCTCGCTTGATGCCGGACAGGACGAGCCGGGGCGCTTCTATCCGAGCGGCCGGCGGACCTTCGCCCGCCTGCAGCCAGGCGATCCCGGGCAGGCTGTGGCCCAGGTGCGACTGATGAGCTCGCTCGGCGTGCACAAGGTTTACGTCCTCGACGACCAGGAACCGTTCGAGGTGCCGCTGGCACAGCTCGTGGCCGGCGAAGCCAAGCGCGCCGGGATCGCGGTCGCCGCACACGACAGCCTCTCGGTCTCGGCCGGCGCCAGCTACACGGGAGAGGTCGAAAAGATCGTCGAAAGCGGCGCGCAGGCGGTGTTCTTCGCCGGTGGCGCCGGGCCCGGCGCGGCGGTGCTCTGGAAGCAGCTGCACGGCGCCGACCCGCGGCTGCTGCTGCTCGGTCCCAGCACGATGGTCAGCGAATCGTTCACCGCGGCCGTCGGAGCCGCGGGCGCCAGCACGTTCCTCACGACTCCGGTGCTCCCCATGCGCATGTACCCGCGCTCTGCCCAGCGCGTCCTCGGCGAGTACCGCAGCAGCTTCGGCGCCGCGGCGGAACCCTACGCGCTCTACGGCTATGCGGCGATGAGCGCCGTGCTCGACGCGATCCGCAGCGCCGGCTCGCGCGGGAACGAACGCCAGGCGGTGATCGACCGGTTCTTCGCCACCTCGTATCCGGACTCGGTGCTGGGCCCGTATTCGATCGAAGCCGACGGCGAAACCACGCTGGCGCGCTATGGCGTCGATCGGGTCGTGAACGGCCGGCCGGTCTTCTTCCGCGCGATGTCGATCCGCTAGCCGGCCGGTCTGAGGCCGAGGACGAGCTTGAAGCGTTCGACCGTCGCGTCCAGGGGGTGGGCGCCGCCGGCGACCGTGGTGAGCGAGCGCAGGTAGGGGAGGAACGGCGAGATCGTCGGGTCTTCGGTGAGGCCTATCCCTTCGAGCTGGCCGAGCAGCGTGGGGACGTCGAGCAGGATGCTGGGCTGCGCGCCTTCCCCCAGCGCGGCAGCCGCTGCGCTGTAGCTGGGGGCGCTCGCGAGCGGGCTCGAAGGGCTCAGCGCCGCCGCGACCGACTGTTCCCCGACACCGATCACGAACTTGCCCTGTCCGCCGCTACCGCGGCCGCTGGCGATCACCAGCGCTACCGGCAGTCCCGTCACCCGGGCCGTCACGGCGGCGTCCGTCCCGGGCACGGTGGCCGTCTGCACGCTGGCGCCCTTGGCCCGCAGCCTTGCGGCGAGCTTGCCGACGGCGGCACTCGAGCTCGCCGGGTTCCTCGAGCCGATCACGACCGCCGCCCGCAGTTCCAGCAGGCTCGCCCCGGACGCGAATATGCCGGCGGCGCCCATCCAGCTCTGGAAGGAGCGCCTGGCTTCGGGTGTGTTTTCGGCGAGCGCGTCAAGCGGCAACGTCAGCCCTTCCAGGAGCGACTTCACGCTCAGCCCCGTGCCAGGCGAGCTAGGGCCCTGCGAGCTCGCCAGCGAGCCGAGGCTGCGCAGCCCCTGCACGTCCGTTGCGAGCATGTGGCCGACGTCGCCGAGGCCCACGGCGAACCACGAGTCGCCGGGCAGTTCGCCGAAAGCTCGCGCCGATTCGGAGGCGAACGATGGCAGCGGCTGGGTGGCCGGTCCGCGCTGCGCGAGGGTGTCGATGTCCAGCGCGAGCGAGCTCGCGGAGGGCACGAGCGAGACGTTCAGGGGGCGTGCTCCCGAGAACAGCTGCAGCAGGCCGGCGAGCCCGGAAGCTGGAGCGGCGGACGTGCCGGTGGCATTCGAGTAGACGTGCGCGAGCGCCTTGGAAGGGGCGAAGCCGAGCAGCGTGGAGTACGCCGGCGATCGCGCCAGCGATGCTCCGCCGAGCGTCGTGTCGATCACCGAGTGAATCCCCGAGTCGCTTCCGATGACGGCGAACCGGCGCACGACGCCGAAGGCGACGTCGCCGGAGCTCAGCCAGTAGGCGATGCCCCGATAGCTCGTGGGGCGTGCGCCCGCGCGGGCGGCGGCTGCCTGCAGGAACGCCGTCGCCCTTCGTGCGTCCCGCGTGTCGAGCACCATCGCTCCCTGCGCACCCGTCGACCCGAAGGGGAACGCGCTCGAGCCCGAGGATTGGCGGAGCAGGCCCTGCTGGATGAGCGTCAGCAGCGCTTCGGAGGAGCGCAGTGAGCTGAGGAAGACGGCGGCTTTGTTACCGAGCCACGGTGCGACTTCGCGGCTGAAGTTGGGGGCGGGCGAGCCTGGTGTCTGCAGCACCGCGAGCAGCCGCAGGTACGGATCGGCCTGCTGGGTGAGCGCCCGTCCCGCGGCGAGGGCGTCCGCGCGCTTCTCACCCTTCGGGCGGACGTCGGCACTGGCGTAGAGCGGCGCTGAAGCGGGAACCGCGCGGGCCGGGTCTGCTCCGGTGCCGAGCGGTTTGGAGCCGCCGGAGCCCGCCACGAGCGCGATCACGGCGCCGGCAATGATCGCCACGACGACGGCGCAGACCGTCAGCGCGACCGCACGCGGAGGGGGAGAGGAGGAGGGGCGGGCGGTGGGCAATTGCTTCGAGGATCCTTTGTCGCAGCCCTGCGGGCGGCGGGCCGCAGATCGTACGTGGCGGGCGCTCGTCGGCGCAACCGCCCGGCCGAGTTGCAAGCGGCGTTGCATCTTCGCGCGGTGCAGCTCGTCTTGCGCCGGTTCACCCGTCGCGGCGACGCCGGACGAGGTCCGAAATGTCCCGCCGCGGCAGCTTTCGCGGGCCCATGTGGGCGGCTGTGATGGATGGTGGGAGAATATGTGCAATAAGGGTTGCGTTGTGGGATGAAGTGGGGTATGGTCGCACCCAGCGAGCCGGGGTGGAGGGGCTCCTCCCACTCCTCCACCTCGGCTCGGAAACAAGCTTGGAGATCGTCAATGGTCCCTTTTCGTGGCACCTTCGACCATACGCTCGACGCGAAGAACCGCCTGACGGTGCCGGCCCGTTACCGAGCGGCGCTCTCCGACGGCGTTGTCCTGGCGATGCCCGTGGATCTGAAGCCATGCGTCGGCGTCTGGCGCCCG
>Ga0210409_10001389_pt1 | contig 32058 bp, 23 predicted proteins | sample IncBWH17MmetaG_FD_161649 | JGI IMG/M metagenome (GOLD analysis project Ga0210409, IMG submission 161649) | Forest soil microbial communities from Barre Woods Harvard Forest LTER site, Petersham, Massachusetts, United States - Inc-BW-H-17-M | ecosystem: Environmental > Terrestrial > Soil >...
AGTGCATGCGTACCGGTCTGCAGGAGTAGGGACGTTTCTTTTTCGAACTGAAGTGGATCGCCAGGGAAAGTCCAGCGAAATTCATGTGTCGCCGTCACCCGCAGAGAGCTGTTCGCTTTGCTTCGTCTCGTCTCCGGTTCATTTCGCTAACTAGCCTTCTTCTCTTGCCCGTGCAACGTTGATTGGGCCATTCCAACTTCAGCTTTCGATCCACGTCCGAGAAAGAGTGCCCGAAGCTCTTCTTCGCCAATCATTCTGCCCAACTCTCTGAATGCGAAGAACGGTATCAACATCACGAACGCAAGCGCGCTGATTGACACGATACCTATCAACGTTCGACCGCCAATCTCGGAAAAGCTTTCACTGAGAGTCTTGCCACCGAGCACTCCGGAAAATGTTCTTTCCACGACATGAAAACCGGTCAATAACGCAGAGAAGACGAGACACTTATACAACACCGGGTAGACCAGTGGCTTATGCTTAAACCGGTCTCCCAGACGCAAATAGTCACCGACAAGTAAGACCTTGGCAAAGATAAAAGCATTGATTACCGCAAAGGTGTGAGCGCCATAATCCAAATGGTTCTGCGCCCGGATGATCGTCTCATGGATGGAAAGCAACGCAAATACAACCCAAAGGTATACGAATACTGCCAGAAACCTCTTAAATTCAGTGTATGCTTTCCCGCGCAGATTTCGCGCCTGTTCACTCAGCGTGGCCTGCTCAGCCATTTGCGAAAACTCCTTGCGCGCCCCACAATATTAGATCGCAGGCCGGAGCCACACATCTGTTAGTTCTGACAGTAGGTATAAGAAGCGAGCCCGAATACGTAGGAATGCCAATCCGGACTTCAGTGGCGCACGGTCTTCCGGGTTTTCCGTGTTTCCCCAGCGTCATCGCCCGTTCGCCTGTCAGAATCGACTGCGGTTTCTCCTGAGCCATCCCACATCGGTTCCTCCCGAAATCATTCTTGCGAAGGCAGGCCAATTGTTCGCACTCACGCCTGGGCATTTCAAGAAGCCATGAGTGACGACATGTTGCCCAGTGCCTGCTTGTTCACCCTGTAAGTTCTGCCAGTATCCGCCCCTGTGCGCACCTGCTAACTTGCTTATTGGGGAGACTAGGTGTACGGGAGTTCAACCCAGCATTTTTTGCATTTGCGCGGCATGAGGTCGGCTCTTTGCCTTACCCCGACGTCTTTACTGAGGCCCAGCACGGAGCCCAGTTTGCGGCAACTCCAGTGGACCCGGTGCTGGGCTTTCCCACGTTGTGGAGCAACAAATTGCGGGGACGCAGACCGGAATCAAGCAAACCTGCTCTTGGCCGGAGTGATATTACCCAACTCCTCGAAGCGTGTTGCCTGAAGTGTTGCTTCCATCGATGGATGGTAGGCCTTGAGCCGTCGAATGATTCCGTTGAGGCTCCCCCTTCGCGAACTTCAGAATCCTCAAGGCTTGGATATAAAGGGAGAGACGTATGCATCGCTATCCAACGACCCTTTTCCCCGTCGCATTGCTTATTTGTGCTGCTTGCGCTGCTGCGGCGCAGTCAAAACAAAACGAGCCAGCCGCCGGCCTAATCAGCAAGTCCACAACCGCGATCGGTTTCACGGTCGGCGGCGGCAGTACCAAAGTTGATCTGAAGGCCACGGAGTTCATGCCCGATGCCAGTGGCGAGGCAAAGGTCGAGGCCAAGGCTAAGACGGGCACGACCAACATCGAGGTGACGGCCAAGGGCCTGACATCTCCCTCAAAGCTGGGCGCGGAGTATCTGACGTACGTGCTTTGGGTCGTCACGCCGGAGGGGCGCACCGGCAATTCAGGAGAACTTCTCATCAACAAAAACGGGGAGGGGAAACTGAGCGCCACCACGCCAGCCCAAACCTTCTCCATGATCGTTACTGCGGAACCGTATTTTGCCGTCCGCGTGCCCAGCGAGATGGTGGTCCTGGAGACTGAGACCCGAAAAAACACGAAGGGGAAGCTCTTTCCTGTCAGCGAGTACAAGCTGATGAGGCGCGGTCAGTACGCGAAGCTGGGAAACCCGCTTGCCATGACACCTGATCTCCAGCGCGTGCCGTTGGAGATGTATGAAGCGCGCAATGCAGTGGATATCGCCAAGTCGCGCGGAGCCGCCCAGTACGCACCAGAGATTTTGTCCAAGGCTCAAGCCAGTCTGGATGAAGCAGAAAGCGCTCTCGCAAGAAAGGCCGACAAAAAGGAAATCGTCTCCACGGCCAGACAGACGGTCCAATTCTCGGAGGACGCGCGCACTCTCGCCGCGCAACGCCAAGAGGAACAACGCATAAAGGCGGAGCGCGATGCCGCGGCCGCCCAAGCCAAGTCCGAGGCGGAAGCCAAGGCACGGGAAGAGGCCAGCCGCCAAGCCGAGCTCGATGCCGCAAAGCAGGCCCAGATGAAGGCGGAGGCGGACGCTCTAAAAACAAAAGAGGAGGCTGCCCAAGCGGAGGCTCAGCGAGCCCGTCAGGCCACGGCCGACCTGCGTGCCCAACTGCTCGAGCAGCTCAATCGTATTCTGGATACTCGCGATACTCCGCGTGGGCTGGTAGTCAACATGGGCGACGTGCTCTTTGACATCGGAAAATACGATTTGCGTACACAGACGAGGGAAAAGCTCGCAAAGCTATCAGGTGTAGTTCTGGCACATCCTGGATTGAATCTTGCGGTGGAAGGGTACACGGACAACATCGGCAGCGAGGATCTGAATCAGACGCTTTCTGAGAAACGCGCTGAGTCCGTGCGTACATTTCTCGTCGCTCAGGGATTGGGTGATGGCAGCGTGACCTCACAGGGTTTCGGCATGGCGACGCCCGTCGCCGACAACGCCACCGCAGCCGGCCGGCAAGAGAACCGTCGCGTTGAAATTGTCGTCTCAGGTGAGGCCATTGGCGTAAAGATCGGGAAATAGCCTTGAATCGGTGGGATCACATTCTAAATTAGACGTATTCTCAAGGTATTCGCTTGGGGTCGTCACACGGCCGCACGCATGGAATCCCCTCCCGATTTTAGCGGCACGCGAGCGTGGATCGTGGTGCCGAGCTGGGGCTTCGACTCGATGGAAAGCTCTCCATCCACCAGTTTCAGCCTTTCCTCCATGCTGATGAGGCCGAGCCCTCGGCTTAGCTGGGCCCTTTCGACGTCAAAACCCAAGCCGAAATCCTCAACCGTGAGGTGAATATCGGCTGACGTTGCCCACAACCGAACTTCGAATTGCCGTCCCCCGCTGTGTTTTGCCGAATTGTGGAGAGCTTCTTGCAGAACTCGGAAGAGGCAAAGAGAAGTGTCCGCCGGCAAAGGGGTTGGCAGATTGTGGGCGCTGAACTCAATGTTCATCTTCTCCTGCTCGCCGAATTCTCTGCAGAAACTTCTCATGGCCACAGCTAGTCCCAAGTATTGCAATTTTGACGAGTGTAACTCGTGCGACATGGATTGGATATCGGTCGCGATCTCGGCCGTCCGCTTCCCTAACTCGCCCACACGGTCCCGAACGTCAGCAGGCAAATGGCGAGAGTGTTCCTCGAGTTGTTCCAGCTCAGCTGTCAGCAGCGCGAGACGTTGACCGATGTCGTCGTGAAGCTCTCTTGCAATCCGAGCGCGCTCCTGTTCTCCTGCGTTGATCAACTTGCGCCTCATATTTGCGAGGGCATCTTCCGCCCGCTTGCGTTCCGTGATGTCAGCTACCATTCCTACCACCCGCAGCATCCTACCTCGCTCGTCGAAGAAACCTCGCGCGTTTTTCTCCAACCAAACAAGCGAGCCATCAGGACGCACGACGCGGTAGCTAATCTTGTTAGTCGGGTTCTGGGGAGTAAGTTGGTCACCCGAACCGATAAACAGAGCTCGGTCGTCTGGATAGACTCTGGCCAACAATTCTCGACTAGTGAGTCGCTTCCCCTGGTCGCTGAAGCCAAGGACACTCGCATGCTCCTCGGATTGAATCACGACATCGGTGGCCACGTCCCATTCATAGGCGTACATCTTTCCCACCTGAGCCGCCAAGCTCAACCGCTCTTCACTCTGGCGCAATTCCGCTTCAGCTTGCTTGCCATCGGTAACATCGATGCCGATCCCGATGTAACCGACAAATGAGCCATCCGGATTGAACCTCGGAACTCCAATGTCGAGAACCCACCGATATTCTCCGTCGTGGCGTCTGAGCCGATACTCCATTCTGAACTCCTCGCGATGGTCAAAGGCTCGCATGTATGTATCGATGCGTCTCGGGAGGTCTTCAGGGTGAACCCCATCCGCCCAACCGTTTCCGAGCTCGGAATCTATTGATCGCCCTGTGAAGTCCAGCCAGGGCTTATTGAAGTAGCAGCAGAGTTTGTCGGTAGTTGACATCCAGATCAGCGCCGGAGCGGTATCAGCTACCAGTCGAAAGCGTTTTTCGCTTTCGCGCGTTGCCTGTTCTGCCCGCCTGCGCTCCTCCACAAGAACTGCGAGAACCATGAAAGGAGTCGCAGCGAAAAACAAGAACAGTTGTAGCGACAGCACGTTGCTGAGTGCCACCGATCCGGTGAACGGACCGCCCCCATGAACTGCACCCCAAGTGGACAGAACGTCAACGATTATCATCGTTGTGCTGATTCCCATTAATCCAAATCGCAAAGCGGACCACAACAGAAATGGAAGAAGTGAATATAGGAGTACGGGCGCGCTGTTCCTCCCAGAAGCTACGAAAGCGATGTAGCACAACGGAACTAACCCAGCGATCAAAGCAATGGCTTCCAGATAACCGGCACGTGATCTCTGTGGCCATGACTCTCTCAACCTCGCCCAGGCCAGGATGGCGGGAGTCAGAGTCAAAAGGGCTAACGACTCGGTAAAATAACTGATCCTCCACCCTGCCCAATAGGTTTCGCCAACTACTGCCGCGCCCACAAATGCGGCTGAGACTGGAGCGAGGAAGACCGCAAAGAATGAATACTTGGCCAAGGACTCGACGCTGTTCAGTCGAACATCACCGCCGAAGGAATAACTAACGCCCAAAGCGGCGATGAGAACTTCAACTGTATCGGCCAGAATGAGTAATGCCATCGAACGGTGCGGCAATCCTGCCCGGAGATCATAGATAGCAAATCCCGCAAGCCCAGCTACGATGAAGATTGGCCAGATATTCCGTGGCACCAACAGCAATACCGCAACCAGCAACGCGCATCCGGGCCACAGCGGCCAGACCATTTGGGGGCGCAAAACTACGGCCCCTCCTGCTTTCGCGGCGAGGTAGCATAGGATAGCAACGAGGCACACGAGGATCGCAGTGTGGGATGGGGACTCCCGATTCGCGATGCGGAACAAGCGACTTTGGATGGAACTCATACGCACCCAAGCTAGGGGAGTGTTAAACCATGCCTCCCTCACCCAAAGCAGCGTCCGGAATGTTATACGCGCATGCCTCGTGCCGGACAAACTGAACTCGGTGTGCCAACGTCTCAACCCTTACAAACCTCGAACGGGGAGCGACCGAGATACGCCACTCCGAAGCACCAAGCCACGGTGAAGGGTACGATGAGCATTGACAGAAATGCGGCTCGTTGATCTCGATCCCGCTCTGCACGGCGCACAGCGTGCCTGAGCCCGTCAGTGTAGAGGAGGTACTAGAAGATGTTAGAACGGCGAGTAGCCGACGCCTGGAAAAGAGGGCATAACACTAGCTGCTGAAAGGCAGCTGGGTTTTTGAATTCTGCGGTTGGCTTCCTTCTGTCCTTCACACGACTTCAGAATCCTAGTGACGGGGCGCCAAACTTGGTTATGGAGATCAGCAATATGTGGACTCTAGGCGGAAACTCTCCCCGCTCGGATTTCAACGACTTGCTTGTCGTACGCCCGCTAGCCGTACGCGCCAGCAGATCAGCAGGAAGCTTCCGGGTGCGTCATGTGGCTAAGGAATCAGGGGAATCGCAGCCGCTAGTTGCAGGTTGACCATCAGGGTGAGCCGATTATCCACCTGATAAAACTTTGCGGCTCGTTTCGCTCCCAAGGCTTTCATGAACTTCGGCCAATAGTCTTCCCGCAAGTTCAGGGTTTTGTCCTCGAAGTTGATCATCCGCTGCACCATATCCTTCGCCTTCGAGTCGTCCATCTTGTCGTAGTTCAGAGCGTAGTCTTTGATCACTTTCACGCGCTCATCGCCGATCGCCAGCTGATCACGCACGTATTCGCGATAGATGGGCCAGAATGCCGCGGATTCTGCATCGGTGAATTGCATCGTGTGAGCAATGATCTCGTTCTTGTCCGCCTGAACGTCAGAGCGCAGCAATTGGATGTCGGTGTCGGTCAGGGGCTGTGCGGAGACATCCGCAGTTTGGGCCGAAGTAACTACACTTGACAGAGCAAGCAAGACGCAGATAGTAATCGACATTCGCATAGGTTCTCTCCTGTTGAAGTTGCGATTGAGCCTGTCTAACCTTTCTTCATTTCGAATGTATCCCCAGCTGACTTCTTTGCGCTTACAAGATCGCAATAGCCCGGCCGATTTTCGTTTCGCTTGAGCGCGCCGGGATCGCCTTTCTTCTCCGGCATGGGTCGCCGGGGGAACAAAGTCGGCGTCACTGGACGGAGTATCCGCGGGCATCCAGGCATGCGGAAAACGCTCTTTTGAAAGTGTCGGATGCCCCCTTTTGCTGGGCTTGCGCCTGAGCCTGGGCTTGCTGTTGGGCCTGAGCAGTCTGCTGGGTCGCTTGCTCCTTCGCTTTCTCCTCTGCCATCCTCTGTTTGCGCCTGCCACTGACAGCACCCACGGTTGCTCCGATGGCAGCACCTTTCCCGGCATCACCAGCGATGGCTCCAATCGCGGCACCTCCCGCGGCGCCACCCGCTGCACCCTTCACCGTTCCACCTTTGCCCACGTCTTGCTTGGCCTGTTGTGCAGCCTGTTGTTGAGCGGCCTGCTCTTGCTGCGCACTTGGTCCTGCGGGCAGCGGAGCTTGCGGATCCACCCCTGTATTCTGCTTTGCTGAACCATAGCATTCGCTTTCGTCCTTGAGCTGCTGGTCGGCATTCTGCTGGTTCTTGGGATATGCGAACATGCCAATGCTCTTCGCCGGTGACCATGCTGGGGCCGGGGCAGTCTGTGCCGTGCCCTTAGGGTTCAACCATACGAGCAGCAAAACTATCAAAAGATGTTTCATCCCATTTCTCCTCATGGCTCGTTGAAAACCAGGGCCGCCTCCCGACGCCTGATAGGGCCTCTAGACCGCCGAGTACTGCGGGAGGCTTCCTCAGTGCATAAAAGGGGCTCTTCGCTTGTTCAATTCAGAGTTCAATTCCGAAGGTGCGGCTGGGCTCCTGGCAAAAATCCCACTCACAAGGAAAGCAAACGACTTCAGGAGAAGAGTTGCCAACCGTCAAGCGGGCAACTCCTATTGGTCTTGGTCGCTCCCGTTCTAGACCGGAGCCCGAGCTCGCGCAAGGCGTTTCCTCCCTGAGACGCTAACGATTCTTCCGAGCCGTTCGCAACCCGAGCGAAGAAGCCAGCGACAGAAGACCTAGCAGCCCAAACAGGGGCACTGGACTTGCGGTCTTCGGCAGGGCCTCTGGAGGAGCGGCCTGGGCCACCTCTACGGGAGCAGCCTTTTGCTCGACGACCAGGATCGGCTGGTCGGCAGGTGGCGGCGGTGGCGGTGGCGCGGATCCCGTCAACTTCTGCTGGTGCTGAACCATAGTCTCGGGAACCTCGACGATCTTGGTGGCGGAGACCCTCATCCCCTTCTTCAAGCCCCAAGCATCCACTATGTGCCCATCTACGTTGAACTTCTGATTTTTCGGGATCTTGAATTGCTGATTGCTGCCGTCTTCCAGAGTAAGTATCACAGAAGTCGGCGGCATAATTTGCCACACTTTACCGGTGACGCTTTGCACCGTAGTAACGGTTTTCGGAGTTGTGGTCACGGTGACTGTTTTCTCTAGCTTCATACCGACTTTCGCATCACGGATCCCGATCTCCTTCCCGTCAACTGTGGCTCTCGCGCTGTCCGGTACGTTGTTGAAATGCCGAAGGGTACCGTCCTCCATCTGGATGACCAAATCATTTCCCGAAACGTAGACAATCGTGCCTCGCTCGACTGTCGTTTTACTCGTTGGGGCTTGGCTCGTTGTACTTGTTTCCGTTTGTACCTGTGCGCCAAGGCTCAGAGTAAAGGCCAAGCAAACAGCCCCCACCACGGGTACTAACCGTGTTGCTTTTGAGTTCATCATTTTTTCTCCTTGTTTTTTTGAATCATGAATCTAATCCTTTAGCTTCGTCGTTCGGAACGCTTCACCTTTCCTCGGCTTGCTGGTCAAAGGTCGCCAGCTCGGACTGTGCCTGCCCACTGCCATGAGCGTTAGCCGGAGCAGAATCGGCGACCGATGCCTGAACGATGTAACGTTTTGGGGCGCTGCCGACGAAATAGAACGGGTAACAGGTGATGAGTGTCAGCGACGCATGCGGACGTGGTTGCAGCACCGAGACATCGTTGGGGTCAACGATGGTGATGCGATCGATGACGTAAATCTGAGTCCGCCCCTGTGTAACCACTTCAATCGTGTCGCCCAGGCCCACGTCCTTCAACCCGCGGAAGAACCCATCTCGATGTCCCGCAATCGCGCTATTGCCGTTCTCTCCGGGATACGCTGTGCTCGCTACGTGCCCGACTCCCCGGTTCAGGCTCAGATCATCGGTTCCTTCCAGGACAGGAACCTCGACATGAATCTTGGGGATGCGGAGGATGGCGATGGCAGGCGAGAAATGTGCCGCCAAACTCTCTTGGTAATCCTTGATGCGTCGCTCCGACCATAAGGTGAAGTCGGGAGTCGCAGTGGTGAGACCCGTCCGATGAAGTTCGTCCGCCGAAGCCGGTTGCCGATCCTTGAACCTCTGTAATTCAGCACTGGACAGAACACTCTGGTGAATACGGGCCCCCACATAGAAGCCGAGCATAAGGACCCCTGCGATCATGAGCAGACGTTCGAGTTTGTGAAACCACCCCATACCGGTCTACCTGACTGCCAGAACCCTAAGTCTCAACTGGCCAAAGGAGGCACTCGGGCTTCTGACTCGTCTGCGGTTCCCCCCGCGAGCCGGGGCATCACACCGTTTCTTGTGGAAACAGTAAAAGGAACGAGACGATTGGGGAAACTGTCATTACTGACAGTCGGTCCTGAACTGTGATAACTGGCTGGAGCCAGGGCATACGCCGCAATCACAGAATGGGAGCGAGAACCGGCTTAAGGTTCGTCTGGAATGCAGGTCTGGGTCGCTGCAGTCACCTGGCCGTTAGTTAGAGGGCTCTACGTTGGGTGGGATCCCGCTCAGCCGGCCGTATCCAGCAGGTTTGGCGAGACAAACAGCTTGTTGGAAAGCACTGCATTGACGGCTGAGAACAGGTCCAGGCTCAATCGTGATTTCACAACATAGGCCGAACCACCTGCCCCCATGGCGGCGTTAACATAGTCAGCGTCTTCGTGCACAGTAAGAAAGATGACTTTGGCACTACATCCAGAATCGCGCAACTGCCGCGCGATATCTATCCCGCTCTCCTCCCCCATAGAAATGTCGAGAATGACGACATCCGGTCGGAGTCGCAGGTATTCGCCGACGACAGCTGCCCCGTCAGATATGACAGCAACGACTTCGTACTTCTTCTCCCTTTGAAGCATCCTGCCAACGTGATCGAGTACTGCAGGATTGTCGTCGGCAAGAAGCAGAGTTTTCGGCACAAAAGCCGCCTTTCGAGGGGTGCGGAATTGCCCCTCGGACAGCTGAAATGAGGTCGTATCCGGTTGCCGACCTCGCTGCAATGCTACTTGATCCAGTGGGCTCGACTACTGTCAGAACTAACGGGCGATACGAGGGCTGGCCTTAGGCCTTTTGATCAGCTGCAGCTTCCCGAGCTCTGCGACCGGGCTTCGTATTCGCCGGGACACTCCCTTCCACCTGGGTACCAAAAAGTGGCTTCGACCAGATCGAGAACTCACCCCCAGCGGACCGCAGGCGCTCGCGCATGCTGACCAGTCCAAGACCGTGGTTAATTGAAGCGGACTCCGGATTGAATCCAACTCCGTCGTCGGAAACGAGTAAACGAACAACAGTCAATTGGCATGTCAATTGTACTTTCACGTGACGGGCGTGGCTGTGTTTGACCACGTTGCGCAATGATTCTTGCACGATGCGGAATAGGCTGAGAGAGGCGGTCTCCTCGAGGTCCTGAGGTAGATCCCGCACCACACACTCGACCTCAATTTTGTGTTGCTGGGAAACCTCATGGCAGAGATCTCGTACAGTTGCAGCCAGTCCGAGGTAGTGCAGCTTGGATGGATGCAACTGATGAGACATGTGCTGGATGTCAGTCGCGATTTCATTGATCAGCTGCCAAAGGGTCCGCAGTTCCTTCGTCTGCAAAGCGTCGTCTTTCGCGGATGCGGCCTGCTCACATTCCTGGACTCGGTTTGCCAGCAGCGCCAGCCTCTGGTTGATGTCGTCGTGCAACTCGCGCGCAACACGCACGCGCTCGTCTTCCCCGGCTTGGATCAGTCGGCCGCTGAGTTCGACGAGAGCTGCCTTCGCTTCCTTTTGATCGCTGATGTCAATGCAGCAGCCCACGTATCCCGCAAAGGTACCACCGTCCAGAAAACGAGGCGCAGCCTGATCTAGCATCCAGCGATAAGAGCCATCGTGGCGCCGCATGCGGTACTCGCTGATGAATTTCTGTTTCTCCTCAAAAGCACGAGCGTAAGTCTCCAGGTATCGATGCAAGTCATCGGGATGTATATTCTCTGTCCACCCTTCTCCCAACTCTTGTTCCATAACACGACCCGTGAATTTCAACCACGCCTTGTTGAAGTCGGTGCGGAACTTATCCGGACCGGACAACCAGATCAGCATCGGAGCCGAATCCGCCATCAGCCGGAACCGCCTCTCGCTCTCCAGCAGCGCCTGCTGTGCCACCTTTCTACCAGTGATGTCCGCGACTACGGCTAAAATACACGGCTCACCGTCGATTTCGATTAACTCTTCCGACGCGGACGCGACTAGGGTCGAGCCATCTTTGTTGCGCCATTCACACTCCACATCGTGAACCGAGTTCTCAACCAGCAACCGCTGTATCAACCTGGCCCTTTCGGCAGGATTTACCCAGAGCCCTATCTCAATGGCGCTTTTTCCAATCATATCCGTGCGCGTATATCCCGTGAGCCGTTCAAAGGTTTCATTGACGTCGAGATAACGATGAGTTTTGGCACTAATAAGCGATAGCGCCATGGGGCTTTGCCGAAACGCCTTGGAGAATCTTTCCTCAGACTTCATGAGTTCTTGTTCGGCTCGCTTGCGCCGTGTGATGTCGCGTGCAATTGTGGAGGCGCCTACAATCCTGCCGGTCGCATCTCTCAGCGGGGACATGGTCAGTGATACGTTGATCTTCTGTCGTCCCTTCGTCACTCTGACCGTTTCATAGTGTTCAAGCTTTTCACCCATTCTTGCTTTTTGCAGAATCGTTTCCGCTTCTTCCCAAAGATCGGGTGGGACAATAACACTAATGGGCTGGCCAACTGCGTCCGCCTCACTGAATCCAAAGATATGCTGCGCACCCAGATTCCAACTCACGATGATCCCGTCAAGGGTCTTGGAGATGATCGCATCGTCCGAGGATTCCACAATAGAAGCGAGATTGAATCGTGCCTCATCCGCTTGCTTGCGCTCGGTGATGTCCTGGATCGTGCCGCGAAGATTGGTCACACGGCCACTGCCATCGCGCATGGCTTCGCCACCGACTGAGACCCACCTGTTGCCGCGATCGGCGCGCACTAGCTCCAGGTCGAGTTTCCGAACCGAGCCCGTTTTCAAAGCCTCGTCCATCGCGGCGCTCAGCTGACCCCAACTGTCGGGACTGAAAAGCTGTGCGAAGTTTTCGCAGGAGGGCGGGGACAACTTGGGATCAAGTCCGAGGATATGGTAAAGTTCTTCCGACCCGGCAACAGTGCCCTTCTTTGGATCCCATTGCCAGTTACCCACCCGCGCGAGGCGCTGGGCTTCTGCGAGTTCTTTCTCCTTGCCACGCAGCGCTTCTTGTGCGCGCTTCCGCTTAGTGATATTGCGAAGCAGCAAGACGATCAACAGGGTCTCAATCAACACAAGTGTGGAGAGCCCCAGGATTCTCCACCGGTAGAGCTCCCATGGGGAGTATTCCCAGTAGCGAACCTCGCTCTCCTTCGGAATCTGATTCTCGGAAATTCCCCAGCGGTGCAGTTGGCGCCAGTCGATCACGTAGTGCTGGAAATCACCGGTGATAACTGGGATGCTCTTCGGATCTTCTCCCCTTAAAATGCGCACCGCATCATTCCCCAGGATCCGCCCCACCTCGCCCAGATCCGCGACGCTCCCTCCCACCACTCCCCCGCCCACGACGGAGGAAAACGTTCCGTAGATCGGCCGATTCGACGCCTTAGCGATACCGGGCAGAATACGAGCAGGGACGAAGTTCTCACCACGGGAGTCGGTTATGAAATCGAGGAACACGATGATACCGTCGGGCTGCACGCTCGCCAGCCTGGGTCCCAGTTCTGAGAACTGCAGATCCGTCAAGTACTGAAACTCCAGATTTGACTCATATACGCGAAATTGCTCGCGCGCTTTCTTCACAGCGAGTTTTTCGGCGTCCGAAGAACCGGAAACCACGATCACGCGGTTTGTGCCAGGATTCTGTCGTAGGGCTAGCTGAAGGGTAGGCAGGTAATTCAAATTACGGATGACGCCCGTCGTCCTCTGTTTTTGGCTAAGCCAGCTTGAGGGATTTTGGGGATTGTCCACGAAGAACAACAGAGCCGCATCAGGGGACAGTTTCGCCCGAATCTGTTCCGCAAGAGCCAACGTTTCTTCGTTGATAGCGATCAATAGGTCGAAGGTCTGTCCGCGGTACTTTTCGAGGAGATATGAAGCCGTTGCTCCCCTGCGAGATGGATCCGCTAAAGATGAAGCAGAGTCGAGGTATTCAAAGCTAAAGTGGACAGGTGTGTCGGAGCCCTCAAGAATGTGGGTTTCGGTCTGCTCGATCATGGAGGCGACGTCGGGCAGGTCCGGGTCTGCAGAAGAAAGGAAAAGTACTTCGGTTTGCTGTCGTGTCGGGTGGGCAACAGGAGCGGCCTTCGTATCCGCGCTGAATAAGAATAGGCCAAGACAAAGAACCCAGATCAGTGCGCATGGGAGCGTACCAATCTCGGCGTCAGACCATCGCTGATTTCGCGTGGAAGACGTATCAAACGCACCTTCGTTTCGATATTAAGTTCAGGGTCTCAAGAACCCGCGTGCCACAACAAAGTCCCTGATTTAGTTTCCAGCTCTCCCGCTGGGACGCTTGTCACCGAGAGCAACTCGAGTCGTGGTCAATGCCCGCACCAATCGGATGACGGCCGCCATGGTGCAACGGTGCCCCTCTTGCAACTACTGTCAGTGTTGACAGTTCGCGTGGTAACGGCACGGGCCTAGCATGTATCGCAGCGTTGAGAAAGATGAGAAGCAATAGGGTAATCTTCGGAACAGATATTTCATTGCGGTTAACAAGTCAGTGCCACGCGGTCGTATCGAAGATCTTCCAGCTCGCACATCGACTGGACGCATTACTGGATCTGAAAATCGCCTCGGAGTCGCGATTGCTCGCGATGAAAGGCAATTCCCAGAGGAACCAGCCCGGGGAAGCCGAACTAGTCTGATTTTCCGCTTTAGCTTTCACGGGCGAAGCCGTTCCGGGTGTAGACCCCTTGGTGTGCCGATGCCCAGCCGACAGTTTCAGGGCCTGACATGCGATTGTCCTTCAAGCTCCTGTTTACGGCAGTGATTACCGGATGTTCATTGCCGCTACTTTCGGCGCAGGACCTGGCTCCGCGAGCGTATATCATCACGCCGGTTCATTCGAACGCGATCACCTTAACTTACTCTTTTTATAATGGGAGCGTCCTTTTCGATGGCGCCGTGCCGATCACCGATGCCTCCGCCCGGGTCAATGTACAGGTCCTCAGTTTGTACCACTCCCTGCGGCTCTTTGGACGCTCGGCTAATATCACCGCGTCACTGCCCTACGGGGTTGGAAACTTTCAGGGGAGCGTGATTGGTACTCACGCCACAGCCTACCGGTCGGGACTGCTGGACTCCACGCTCCGCGTATCTGTGAACTTGAAAGGCGGGCCGGCCATGGACGCTCGGGAGATGCGCCAATGGCATCAAAAGATGCTGTTGGGGGTGAGCCTGAAGGTGGTCGCTCCGACCGGTCAATATGACTCGACAAAACTACTTAACTATGGCGCAAACCGGTGGGCCTTCAAGCCTGAAGTCGGCTTATCTCGACGATGGGGGCACTGGCTGGTCGACACGTACGGAGGTGCATGGATTTATACCGCGAACCACGATTACTTCTCACAAAGCCAGAACGTCCTCAATATCCAAACACAAAACCCAATCGGTTCATTCGAGGGGCACTTCAGCTACGACATGCGCCCTCGGCTTTGGGCATCACTCGACGGCAACTTCTGGGTCGGCGGCCGTACCAGCATCAATGGGATAGAGAGTCCCAAAACATTGCAGCAGAACTCCCGAATTGGAGCCACGGTCTCCTTCCCCGTGAGCAAGTACCAGTCTCTGAAATTCAGCTATAACAGGGGCGATTACATCCGATTTGGGGGCAACTTCGACAACATCTCGGTGGCCTGGCAATATTCCTGGCTGGGGAGGCCAAACTAGAGCGTCCGTCGCCGAATAGCCCACACCTGAGCCTACAGTACTTCTTCCTTCTGCATTTTTGTCACGACGAGCTTAACCAGTCCTTTGATTGCTTTGTGGATGTCGGAAGGATTGAAGGTATCGGTAATTCCGGTCCAAACAAGCTGTCCATCCGGCTCGGAGGTTACATAGAGGTTGGTTTCAATGCGGACCTTCTTCTCTTTCTGGAGGTAGCCGGGCGAGTAGACCACAGGGTACAGCGTGCCGTAGTAACCGTAGAAAGTATTGTAATAAGGAAAGGGCACGAAGTATGGTGCGCCCGGAATGTAGGTAACGGTATCCTCCACCTTGATGAGGCGCGACACCACCACCGCTTCGATCTGGTTCGCCCGGATCTGATCTTTTAAGTAGGTGAGGTCAAGCCGCGTTGCCTTTGGTCGGAGCAGAATGGTATTCCCCGGAACCGCATCGAAACCGATGCTCGCGAGTTGCGCCGCCAATACATCTTCAAAGTCGGCACGAACCTCTGTTTTGTCGCTGAGACCCAACGCCAGTACCCGATGAAACTTTTTCTCCGGCGTATAGGTGGGATTCCTCCAGCTCGTCACGAGCCTGCTGGACTTGCCGGAGACCAAGGCAGCTGTCGAGAGAACGATGGCGACGACCAGAACTCTGCGATTCAGACGCGATTTCGGTTCTTGCTTTCGAGAACCCAATTGACTCTCCGCGTTGCAAAGAAAGAAATGAATCCTGAACAATCTCTGTCGTCCGTCAAGATGGGCGACAGGAAAGTGGAGACGACCTGGCAAAAACGTGAGTCCGGGAGGCGAGCGCGGCTCGGGGGAACCGGCTCTGTGATCTCCACATCCGAAATATAAAAGGAGACTCCCGCCTCGCACCATGCCGCGACGATTTGACCTAAATGCAGATTTCTCGCTTGCAGCTGGCGAAGCCGGACGTGCGAACCTTTGCCGCGGCTTGCCGACTATGTTGAGCTATGCAATCGCCTTGGAGATCCACTCGTGGTCACCTTCCCGGGATGTCTGAGAAGTCCATCAAGCGACCTGCTTGTCGCGTATCGTCTCTTTCTTTCGAAATGCACCAGCTTTGCCCGCCGAAAGCAACTCCTCTCCGTCCATGCGACCGAAAAACTCGATCAGTTTGGCGACGAGACCGGTCCAGCCGGTCTGGTGACTAGCCCCCAGGCCAGCGCCGTTATCTCCATGGAAGTACTCGTAGAACATCACGTAATCCTTCCAATGGGGATCAGTCTGAAATTTCTCCGTGCCTCCGTAGACCGGCCGCCGCCCAGACTCGTCGCGCAGGAAGATCCGGGTCAGCCGATGGGTAAGCTCCCGGGCTACCTCGAAGAGATTCATCGAGTTGCCCGAACCAGTCGGACACTCGATCTTGAAGTTGTTGCCGTAATAGCCGTAAAACGATAGAAGGGCGCGGATCAGCAATGCGTTCACGGGCATCCATATCGGACCACGCCAGTTGGAGTTTCCACCGAACATGCCGGTATCCGATTCGGCTGGAAGATAGTTCACCCGGTATTCCTGGCCGTTCACACCGAAGACATAGGGGTGCTCGGCATGGTAGCGCGAGAGCGCACGAATGCCATAGGGGCTGAGGAATTCTTTCTCGTCGAGCATGCGCGACAATATTCGACGTAACCGTTCCGGATTGACCAAAGCAGCAATGCCGCGATCGCCATATCCGAGATGGGCCGGGCCGGTTGGGTGAATGCTTCCGAGGAGTTCGGGCCTACGTCGCAGACGTTCGCGTATAACTTCCGTCACTCGCGGTACGCGATCACGCTGCCAGGGTTCGATGACGGTGGTGGCACAGAGGGGCAACAGGCCCACCATAGAGCGGACCTTGAGCCTCGTTGCCGTCCCGTCGGGCAGGCGTAGCACATCATAGTAGAACCCATCTTCTTCGTCCCACATGCCGTCAGGCCCCATCTGGTTCATGGCGTAGGCGATCCGGAGGAAGTGGTCAGCAAACTTAACGGCCATGTCTTCGAAGAGGGAGTCGTGGGCCGCCAACTCGACGCTGATCTCGAGCATGTTCTGGCAGAACAATGCGACCCACGCGGTGCCGTCAGCCTGCTCCAGGTGGCCACCGGTGGGTAGCGCTGCGCTACGGTCGAACACACCAATGTTATCGAGTCCCAGAAAACCGCCTTCGAAGAGGTTCTTGCCAAACCGGTCTTTCCGATTCACCCACCAGCTGAAGTTCAGCATCAGCTTCATAAAGGACCGCTTGAGAAACTCCAGATCGCCTTTGCCCTTGAGGGCCTGCTCGGTTCGGTATAGGAAGATTGTGGCCCAGGCGTGCACGGGCGGGTTAACGTCGCTGAAGTTCCACTCGTAGGCAGGGATCTGGCCAGTGGGATGCAGGTAAAACTCCTGCAGCATCAAGTCGAGCTGTTCTTTCGCGAAATCTACATCGACGGTGGAGAGCGCGATCGTGTGGAAGGCCAAATCCCACGCGGCAAACCACGGATATTCCCACTTGTCCGGCATCGAGATCACGTGTTGATTTAGCATGTGCGACCATTCGCTGTTCCGCATCTCCCTGTTGCCCGGCCGCAGCGGATTCCCGCCATGCTCCACAAGCCATTTGTCCACGTCGAAACCGAAGTACTGTTTGCTCCAAAGCATCCCTGCCAGGGCCTGTCGCATGACCAGTGCCTCGTCTTCGCTGACTGTTACTGGAGTGATGTCGCGATAAAATTCGTCCGCCTCGTGCTGACGAGCGTGCATGATTTCATCAAAATTCTTGAAGGGGTCCCCCATTGCAGAAGGAGCCAAGTCACTGAGTCGTAGGCGGATTGTAGCCTCTTGGCCGGCGTCGATGCTGATTCTGTAGTGTGCTGCAGCTTTGGTTCCGGTGCGCTCGGGGTTGATTGCGTCTGATTTTTCATTCACCACGTAGTTGTTAATTCCGTCCTTGACGTAGGGAGTCCCATTGGCGGTGCCGAAGATTCGCTCGTTATTCGTCTCATTCTCCGTGAACAGTAGCGGTACATCCCCTTCGCAATACAGATAGCGTTCACCGAGTTGGGGGTGTGAAGCTGCCACTAACGATGAGCTGCCCTTGCCCGTGATCTGCTTCAACGACGGCTTAGGTGTGTCGGGCCACCAAGTCCAGGTGTTGCGGAACCAGAGGGTTGGCAAAACGTGGACCGTGGCCGCTTCAGGCCCCCGATTACACACTTTGATCTGGACAAGGATATCCTCGGGCGTCTGTTTGGCGTACTCTGCAAAGACATCGAAGTAGCGATCGCGGTTGAAGATGCCTGTATCCAGCAACTCGTATTCCATGTCGCCGCGGTTGCGCCCCTTGCTCGTAGCAACCAGATCGTCGTACGGAAAAGCGGCCTGCGGATACTTGTAAAGGTATTTCATGTATGAATGAGTAGGCGTGCTGTCGAGGTAGAAGTAATACTCCTTGACGTCCTCACCGTGGTTGCTTTCGCTGTTCGTTAGGCCGAAGAGGCGCTCCTTCAATATGGGATCGTTACCATTCCAAAGGCCAATGCTGAAGCATAGCAACTGCTCCTCATCACTGATCCCGGCAAGACCGTCCTCCCCCCAGTGATATGCGCGCGATCGGGCCTGGTCATGGCTGAAGTAGCTCCAGGCATTTCCATCCTGGCTGTAATCTTCTCGAACTGTTCCCCACTGCCGCTCGCTAAGGTAGGGCCCCCACTTTCTCCAGGGCATTTTCGACGGTTTCTTCTCGGAGGTTGTCTCCTGCAGCCGGTATTGTTCGGATGTCATAGATTCTCCTTATGTCACAAGCGCAGTGCAGTCGGGTTTCGACGAATACGCTTGAGCACCGCACTGGCCACTATTCGCAGTGACACTTGTTAAGTGGCGGTTGTCTGACTGCTGATAGTAAAGGGTGCACCCTAGCGTCAATAACTGGCAAAGGTACTAGCTTCACTTGCGTGCCAGAGAGAGCCAGGTTATCGCTATCGCGTTCTTGGGCCTGAAGGGCTTCGCTCACTTACCGGATTTTGGAGGGAAGTCCTTGAGAAGCTTCGCCACGGCTTTGTTCAATCGATCCTGGTTCTTCTGCGGATCCTTGCTCGGGTTCAGGGTCTTGGTTGCTTGGCCTCGCCATATGAGCTGTTTCGGCGCTGGGTCGTAGAAATCAAGACCCAAGGTGCCAATCTGAATCGTCGAGCTCGTGGCGGTCGCCATACCGCCGCCCCACCGTAGGCCGCCTCCCATGCCATAGGCGTTCCACTCCTTCTGCTGGGTAATGGAGACTTGGTAGGCGGCATACATATCGGCCTTGTCGTCGTCGGTCTTCGTCATCCCTTTGGAAGCTAGCTGGGCGTCAACTGCCTGCCTGATCTGCTGGTCTACAATTTGGTCCGGTCGCTCGGTGCCTTCAATGTTGACCCACTTATACGTCTTGAATTTTGAGAAGTCGGTACCAGGCATATAGTTCGACTTAATATCCTGTGCTGCCATAAATCCACACATAAGCAGGACAAGACTTATTTTGAAGGCCATCCCGGTAACTCCACTCTTCAGTCTGCTAAGCATCACATTCCTCCCCCACTGTCGTTGTTGGTTATCCGGACCGCTGCCAATCCCTTACGGAAGGCAAAATCACTTCCAGAGCCTCACTGCCGCCAGCCGGGCAGGTGCCTGGCCGAAGTGCTCGACCTCCACCTGATCATCCTTCGTAAACTTGACCCTGCACGCGCCATATAAGAGGCCCTCGCCTTCACCCTTATCGTTAACATCCAAAACGAGCATCCCAAATTCGTAATTCTTCGAGCGAGGCGCCGCGCGGGCTTCGTAGAATGAAATAGGACGGTCCGAAAACATCACGATCCTGCGCCCCGTCTCTGTGGGATGTTGGCGGACCACGGGACCCGCCCACCCGACACGGCCCGTGCTGGCGACCCGACCTTTCTCTTTCATCTTCTGGACTGCTCTCAGCAGAGCGTCCGGACCCTTGGTTTTCAGAGTGGTCGCGAGTTCCTCCACTTCCTGATCGCTAGAATATTCGTTGATGTAAATGTTTAGGGGCACACTCTTGCCGGAAAACATCCCGCTCTGTCCGAAGGCGGTCGCCGAGAACTGCTCAGACTTTTTCTTGTCTTCAGATTGACCCGTAGTGCTCAAGGGAAACAGGGCTACGATGAAGAAGAAGCACATGCAACCACTCACAAAAAACAATCTTACTTTCCTTGCCATCTCGTAGCTCGCTTGCCTTGTTCTCATCAGCTCACCTTCCCCGATGTTGCACACGAACCCTGCCGACTGCCATCTCCGCCTTTTTTCAGCACCTGTCCGGCCACAGTTCATCATCGCGATTGCCACTTCTACGATTTGTGGCGTCATGGATGAACGGTCTTTGGTTGTTGTCCATGCCTCGCTACTAAGGACCTCCGCGCGAAAGAAAACTTGCCGCCGTTAAAGCTCGGAAGGGAGTGTAGGGACGCCAAGATTTCTCGTTCAGGCTAGCGGTTGGAAGAACAGACGACGACTGTCAAAAATGCCAGTTCCACGGTGAAGAAAAGGAGTGATGGCACGAATGGTCGTCCTCCTCAGCGCGCATGATTTCACCGTCGATTCCACCCTCCCCCCAGGAGTACTTCCTCATGGAACTGACGGGACCGTGGAGACTGTCACTCCTCCACCTGGCTCCAAGTCGCATCGGGGTCAAACTCGCTCATTGCAGTCGCTGTTTCGGTTGTGCTCTTCCCCAAGTCTTTTTGGAACAGAATGCCATCCTGGTTGATGATGAATGTCATGATGCCCGAGTTGCCGTATTCAGCCGGATAGGCGACGAAAGCGAATCCACCGGTCATTTTCCCATTTGCCACATAGTCTTTCGCGCCGCGCTGTGCGTGACTGCCTTGCTTATTCAGAATATGAAAGTAGTAGCCATGGAAGGGTGTGTGCGAGTTCTGCTTTGCACTGTATCCTTCGACGGTAGCGAACGCCGCCAACGGTCCAAGCGGGCTTCTGGGCTGACCTTCGGGTGAGTCCCAGTACAAACCGTTCTGCTTGCCCGCGTCACTGATGAATTTCATAGCGTATTGCGGCGCGTCGCCATCATGACGCTGTGAGAAGTACTCGGTTTGAGCGTCAGCCAGCGATGCACAAACGTCGATGGTGGCCAATTCATTGCGACCAATACGGCGCGCCAGAATCTCATCCTTCCCTGCTGCCGCGTCAAAGTACCACTGCCCAGTACGGTTCTTCTTCAAAGGGATCGGAAAGGCAAAATTGTCAGCTCCGATCAGCAGGATTTGGGACCCGTCCGCCATCTTGCGCCACCGGTGCATCACCTGATAAGCCGCCGCGAATGCGTTCGTTGCATCCTTGTCCTGCACCGGATCGCCGGAGTAGATAATCTCCTTCGAATCCGCACCAAAAATTGTTAACACCGCGTTTTCATCCCTTAGCTTTGCTGCGTCACGCAACGCATTGCCCGCATCGTCGGGCGAAGCAAAAACTCTAAGCGTAGGTTGATGGGACTTGCTGCAGGCGGCAAGGGAAATGATCAACGTCAGAAGGACCCATCGGATCATAACAGGCATTCTGCTGGGTGCTCGCGACATGACTATCCTCCAAGACTCCGCCCGTAAGACACTTCACCAGCACGGTTTCGCAAAGCTGACGTTGTCTGGCGGCTCCGCTGGGTTCATCTGTGAAAGCCCCCGCCACCGCCGCGGCCCATGCTCGCCGAACCACGAGCGCTTGCTGCTCTCGATTGCCATCCGCCTCCACCGCCTCCGCTAAAGGCCGACGAACCGCTAGTCCTTGACTGCTGTCCCCATCCCCGCGCGGCAGCGGAACCGTTGGCGGACGCGCCCGAGTAACTTGAGGTCGGGTTCTGGCTATAGTGCGAAGTTCCCTGGGTCTGCTGCCAGCCGCTCCCGGTGTTCTTGTAGGCGTTGCCGTTTGCGGCCGCGTACTTGTTGCCATTTGCAGTTTGGCCCACGGCAGCGTTGCCGTACGCGCCCGACGCGGCAACACCCTTGCCACCACTTGAACTTTGCACCGTTCCTACAGACCCTTGCGCGGTAGTCTGATGCTGGGTGTACGCAGTCTGGCCGTTCTTTGAGACGACCGAGCTTCCGTAGTTCCCATAAGCGTTTGAGGCTTGATGCGTGGCGCCATAGGCTCCGGTGTTTGGGTTGTAGGCTTGACCAACTGCCGCGCTTCCGTAGGCGTTCGAGGCTGAAGCGCCTCGCGCGTAAGTGCCGGTGGACGGGTTGTAGGCTTGACCGGCACTTCGAGCGCCGTAGGGGGTCGCGGCGGTTGCGCCTCGCGCGTAAGTTCCCGTCGAAGGATTATAGGCGGTGCCAACCCGCGCAGCACCGTACGGACTATAAGCCGTGGCACTGGACCCATAGTAGCCGCCGTGCCAGGCGCTGTTACCGTAGAAGTTGTTCTGGTTGTATACCACGGTGCCGCCGTGCCAGTTGCAGTTCCAGTTGCTGTAACCCCATCCGCAACAAGACCCACTGTTATTCATCATCGCGCCCACCGCGATGCCGGCTCCGAACGCAAGCATACCGGTCGCTACCACGGTGGCGGTGCTGTATCCGGGAGTCTGAACCGGTGTGCCATAGACAACCGTCGGGTTGTACTGCGGGACGTATACAACCTGCGGATTCGCGGGCTGAATCACGATGGTTTGCGGCGCCTGCTGCACGACGGTAATCTGTTGGCCTGATTTCAGATTGCCAGCAGCTTGTGCTTTTGCACGGAGCAACTGGACGGCCGACATGACATCGGAGGTCTGGGTGTGATAAGCCTCCCCTAGCGCTGAGGTCCAACTAAGGTTCTTCGCCATGTTGTCGAGCACGGAGGGAAATTGTGTGAGTGCTTTCACACTGGGATCCCATGGTTGCTCATCAACCCTCTGCATTAAGGTCTTCCCCGTGAGACCGTTGTTCTGCTGAAGCCAGTTATCTGCGACGGCAACTTGGTCCGGAAATGTGGCCGCTCCAAGAATCTGGGCGACCAACGCGTCCGGGTATAGCGCGATGGGCGCAACCAGTTGTTGCAACTCGTCCGCGGACATCGGTGCCCCTTGTCCCGAATACCCGGCAGACGCCGTTTGCGCGGGTTGCTGAGCTTGAGCCTCAAATGGAGTTGCGGCAATGACGAGCAGGAAAGATTGCGTAATTGACAAAAGCTGCTTCGTAAAAGCCCTAATCATTTCTTCTCCCCAAGGGCCTTTTATTCTTTGCCGGCTATGATGAGTTCTGTTTCGACTAGCCGCACATGACCTTCGTAGAAATCGAAACACGGTCCTCCGGCAGCAGACGCCGTTAATCCTCTTTGAATCTCGATTGGCGAGCCCACAGCCACGCTAAGTGACAGCATCAGAGCGCACAACTGTCAGAACTGTCAGGTGAAGGCGATAAATGGGAAGCTAGACTCTAACCGCGACAGCAAGGGAGAGAAACATTATGAGTGAGCCTCCGAACAATGTATTCGGGTTTGCGGCGCTTGCTTTGTCCTCCTCCGTGATCTTCAGCCAAAATCTTGAAGTCAAAACTCCCACCCATTTGTCCAGCCGGAATCGTGACGCAACCGAGGCTACTCACGATTAGGTGCGCAGCGGCCGCTAGGCGTCGGTCGCGAGAATAAAAATGAGTGAGCACGGTGCGCCGAAGGAAAACGTCGATCTCTGATCTCGAAAGTCGTCACACCCGCAAGCCGAGTCAAAGATAGATGGCGCTCCGAGAGCGGCAAACTTAGAATTACAGTTTACGCAGGAAATGGTGGCCGTGTTTGAGGTGAATGATGGCAAAGGATGTTGACGTCGCGCGAAGTGCAACCCTGCCCATTGACGCGATCACCAGTCCATTCGTGCGCTTTGCAAAGATGGAGGCGGCTGGCGGAATTCTGCTGCTGGTCAGCACGATTGCGGCCTTGGTCTGGGCCAACTCCCGCTGGGAGCGGGACTACCAAGCGATCTGGCACACACAGGTCTCAGTCGGCTTTGGCCGGTTCTTCTTGTCTGAAAGCCGTCACGAGTGGATCAATGACGGGCTCATGTCCGTTTTCTTTTTCCTGGTGGGACTCGAAATCAAACGTGAGGTTCTGATCGGAGAGTTATCTTCCCTCCGGCAAGCAGCCTTTCCGTTCATCGCAGCCCTTGGGGGAACGATTGTTCCAGCACTTGTCTACGTACTTGTCGCTCACGGCAGCGGAGCTGAAAAAGGCTGGGGAATTCCCATGGCAACCGACATTGCGTTCGCGCTGGGCGTGCTCGTCTTACTCGGGAGCCGTGTCCCCCTGTCGCTCAAGGTCTTTGTCACCGCACTCGCCATTGTGGACGACATTATCGCGGTAATGGTTATCGCGATTTTCTACACCGCACAGATTCACTTCTTGAGCCTTGCGGCCGGACTCACCTTGATCGCTCTCTCCTTCGGAGCCAATTTGCTGGGAATTCGTAAGCCGGCTGTGTATGCCCTGATTGGAATTTGCGCCTGGTGCGCTGTGCTGCAGTCGGGCGTACATGCCACAGTAGCCGGTGTTCTGCTTGCGTTCACCATCCCTGCCCGAACATATCTCGATCGAAATCACTTCGTGAATCGTTGCCGAAAGCTGCTGGACAGGTTTGAAGATGCGGCCCCCAACTCGTATGAAGCACATGCGGCCATTCATACGCTGGAAACCCAATGCGAACTGGTCGAATCGCCTTTGCACCGCATTGAGCATATCCTTCAGCCTTGGGTGAGCTTTCTCGTCATGCCTCTATTTGCGTTTGCCAACGCAGGCGTGCGCATCCTGGGGAACACTTCGGCTGCAGCCAGGCATCCGGTCAGCCTGGGTGTGGCTCTTGGCTTGTTCCTCGGGAAACCTGCCGGAATATGGCTTTTCGCCCGGTTGTCAACTCGTCTTGGACTGGCGACACCACCTGCAAGAGTGTCCTGGGAAAAGATTTTTGGAGCCAGCTGGCTTTGCGGAATTGGATTCACAATGTCACTCTTCATTGCGACTCTTGCGTTTGGTGAAGGGACACTGCTCGACATGTCAAAGATTGGCACCCTGGCCGCCTCGGTGGGAGCAGGACTTTGTGGGAGCGTCTTTCTACTCCGTCGCGACGACCGAGATACGCCTGTTGAAGCGCCTCTTGAACAGCCGACATAGCCACGAAAACAATGCCCGATCGATTCGACGCACGGCATTGGTACGCATCCTAGAACAAGCGAAACGGCAGGCAAATCCCATGAGAGCCTGAATCCGACAAAATGACCGAGATAGGACTCCCCGTTCCAGGTTGCGTCGCGAGTTCTCCGTCGATGCTAAGGGTAGGCCTCCCCGACTTCACGCTGGCACAACTGACAGTTTTCATTTTGTTCCAAGCTCCACAATCTGTTCTGGTTCGATACCGAGGACGAACTTTGGCTGGCCGATGACTTGCCGGTTGGTACAGGATTCAGTCTTGAATCGTTCACTGAAGGCCGATTCCACAGCAGCGTGGCCTGGACATGTACCTGCAGTCCAGCAGCAGTAAGGGTGAGGTCCATGTCGTCGCGAGTGGTATTCGTCGGTGTCCTTACATTGATGATCTTCAGTGCTACTCTGGCGGTTCCACAGGAACCGACACCCGTCCCAAAGAGGCCGAAGATCGGTCTTGTGCTTGAAGGGGGCGGAGCACTTGGTCTTGCACACATCGGGGTGCTGCAATGGCTGGAAGAGCACCACGTTCCGATCAACTACGTAGCTGGAACGAGCATGGGTGGGCTCGTGGGCGGCATTTATGCCACAGGAAGCTCTCCCACGGAAATCCGAGAACTGGTGAGGGAGATTGATTGGAGCTACGTACTACGCGGACAGATTCCTTTCCCAGATCTCTCATACCGACGCAAGGAAGACGACGTTGAATATCCCAATTCCCTCGAATTCGGCATAAAGAAAGGTATCCAATTCCCTGAGGGCTTTAATTCGGGGCATCAAGTGGGTTTGCTCCTCGATCGCATCTCTCTCCCGTATTCGGAGATAACCAACTTCAGCGATCTTCCTATCCCGTTCGCCTGCGTGGCTACAGACCTGGTATCCGGCGGACGACGCGTCTTTCGAGACGGTTCGCTCGCGCAAGCCCTCCGGTCAACTATGTCGCTTCCCGGCATCTTCACTCCAGTAAGAACGAGGGAATCCATCTTGGTCGACGGTGGGCTTCTCGACAATCTGCCAGTCGATGTCGCGAAAGATATGGGGGCCGACCTGGTCATTGCCGTTCATTTGCAGGACAGAAGCTTGGAGCCATCGGCGTCGCTCTCATCCCTTGGTGTGTTGAGTCAATCTATTTCTGTGGTAATTGCCGCCAACGAACTCCGCAGCATGGAGAGGGCTGACATTCTTATTTCGGTACCGCTCACTGACTACACCTCAATGGACTATAAGAAGGAAAACGCCCTCATCCAAAAAGGATATGAAGCAGCGGCGAGCAAGGCAGTTGCACTTTCTGCATTCAGCCTCGATGAGGCGGATTGGCAGAATTATTTGGCGCAGCGCCACTCGCGCCGGAGAAACGCAGCGCCCGTTCCTCAATTCGTGGAAGTGACAGGCACTAAGCAGAAGCTGGCCCAGCAAATCGAACAAAAGCTGTCATCTGACGTGGGAAAACCCGTGGATACTGCCACTCTGGACCGCCAGCTTACTTATCTCGCCGGGGTCGGACGCTACTCTCGCCTCGGGTATCGCATGGTTGAGAAAGACGATCAACATGGGCTTCTTATCGTCGCTGATGAGAAGCAATATGCTCCTCCAATCGTGCGTCCCCTGATTTTCATCGACGGCTCTGAGTTAAACAACGTGCAATTCCTGTTGGGCGCGCGAATTACGTTCCTCGATCTAGGCAGCTTTGGCTCAGAATGGCGAAACGATGTGACGGTCGGATCCCAATACGGCGTGCAATCCGAGTTCTATCGTCCTTGGGGCGAGACCCTCCGCTGGTTCGTCGCGCCGCGGGCGTTTGCGACCAACACGCAGGCGGAGTATTACAACCACGGTACTCTTGTTGCCGATTACCGGAACCGGCAGGTGGGCGGCGCGTTCGACGCCGGATACTCGTTCAATCGGATGAGCGAGCTCCGCATTGGATACGAAGTCGCCGACCGGAAGTTCACCCCTTCAATTGGAGCCCCCACATTTGGAACTTTGCGAGGCCGGGTTGGAATAACCTCGCTTCGCTACAACTTCATTGGCCGGGATGCCCCGATTGTTCCAAGAAGTGGCTTCGACCTGCAATTCCGAACCGAGTGGACGGACGCTAATCCCGGAGCGAAGGCCGGCTTTCCTCTGGCGGAACTACAAACGACGCTGTTCAAGCCGGTGACAAAACCTTCTTCCGTGTTTGTTGCGGCAGCGGGTGGCACAACCTTTTCCTATCAGCAGACCGGGGTTCCACCATTTTCCCTGGGCGGCAGCCAGAACCTTGTCGCGTATGGCACCAACGAGTTTCTGATCAATCAGTATTTCTTGTTTAAAGCCGGCTACATTCGCGAACTTCTGGAGTTGCCGCCCATCGTGGGAGACAAGCTTTACGCGATTGGTGGATATGAGGTTGGGAAGGCCTACGGTCTGGCGAATGTGTCTTCTGTGCCCACTGATGGCTTTGGCGGTCTTATCGTGAGCACGTTCTTTGGGCCGGTCCTGGTCGGCGGCGCCTATGGCGCCACCGGCCATCATAAAGTATTTTTCCGGTTAGGCCGAGTCTTCTGACAATAAGCTTCTGATGGCGAGTCGCAAACGGCTCCCCCTCGTGTCGGCGCGGCGGACAGAATTGAGCAAGGCTGTTTCTTAAAAACATTCCGTTCAGCCCAACTGCTAGTGCCTCATTTTCGGTAACTGATTGAAGATAGATCGGAAGGACAACCGGCATATGAACAGCGTCATGAACTCCCCCCTCCTGATTTTCGCGATCTCGTTTGTCACATTTTGGCTTTCGTCCTTTGTCGGCGCCTTCTTTCGCAAAAACCTGCGACCGCTGGAGGAAGACGAGCGAGAAGACTTCGGCGTGCTCCAGGCCGCCACCCTGACGCTTCTGGGCCTTCTTGTCGGATTCACGTTTGCGATGGCCGTCAGCCGGTACGAGCAACGCAAGAATTACGAAGAGGCAGAGGCTAATGCGATCGGTACGGAGTATGTGCGAGCCGATCTACTGCCTGCCGCAGATGCGGCGAGAGTGCGTGACCTGCTGAGGAATTATCTCGATCAGCGTCTCCTGTTTTATACCACCCGCGACGTGCAGAAACTAAGGCAGATCGACGCCGATACTGCTCAACTGCAGAACGATCTTTGGTCCGCGGTCGCGACTCGCGCGGCGGCGCAGCCTACCCCGGTAGTCGCCCTCGCCGCTTCGGGCATGAACGATGTATTGAATTCGCAGGGATACACTCAGGCCGCTTATTGGAACCGCATTCCATTTGCAGCCTGGCTCTTGGTGGGAGCCATCGCCATCTGCTGCAACGTGTTGATCGGCTATGGCGCACATCGAACGACCACCCTCTTGTTTGTCGTTCTGCCGCTAGCTGTGTCGGTCTCATTCTTTCTGATAGCCGACATTGATAGCCCACGCGCAGGCTTGATTCGCGTGCAGCCGCAAAATCTGACAAGCCTCTCTCGGTCCCTACAAGCACACTAGGTCATCCGGGTACTGCTCTAAAGTCGTGTTCTCACCAGTAATTCACGCTGGCGAGATCACATTCCCAGTGGACTAGTTTCTGGAGAACAGATCACGCGCGGCCAGCGCTGCTCACTCCCATGCTGCGGCTACCACTTGGTTGTTAAGGTCCGTTTACAATCGCCATACCATACGGCGTGACAGCCGTCACCACCGGATGTATACTCTGTCCACATTACGCGTCTATTCATTCCTCGGAATTAAGGACGATCCCTACCGCGTAGATCTGGGTATGCAGCTCGCGTCCGCGTGAGCGCAGTGCGATACTGATCCAGTCACCGGATGTCAGCGATTGAGTCGCCGGACCGAGGCCCAGGAGATTCTCCCTGAGATGGCCTCCGAAGGAAGTCCGGTCGCAAGCATCCCTCGCTAGGCAGCTGCGAGGTGTGGAGGTTAGGAGATGAACCATCGTTCCCGCATTCTGATTGCCGACGACCATACTCTTGTGGCGGAGTTGTGCAAGAGACTTCTTGAAACAGAATTTGACGTGGTGGGCGTGGTGAGCGACGGCCGGGCTCTCGTGCGTGCTGCCCGCGAACTGAAACCGGATGTGATCGTGGTCGATGTTGCCATGCCTATCCTAAATGGGCTGGACGCGGGACGGCAGGTGAAGGAAATGCTGCCCTCCGTCAACGTGGTCTACCTGACTATGAATCACGATGTAGAGATAGCCGCCGAGGCCTTCCGACGGGGAGCCTCTGGCTACTTGCTTAAGACGTGTGCCGCCGCTGAGATGGTGATTGCGGTTCGGGATGTACTACGGGGCAAATCATATATCTCGCCAGCCTTGTCCCGAGACACCATCAATTTCCTACGGCGGCAAAATAAGGAACTGGTCCGAGAAGACGAACGCCTGACTGAGAGACAGCGTGAAGTCCTGCAGTTGCTGGCCGAAGGAAAAGTGATGAAGGAAGTTGGCGACATCCTGCACATGACGACCAGAACAGTTGCATATCACAAATACCGCATGATGGAAGTGCTGGGCGCCAAAAGCAACGCCGAACTCGTCAAGTACGCCGTTAAGAACCACATCGTAGCCGCTTAGACTGGGCCAGGTGTAATCCGCAGACCGAGGGTGTAAAAGGTGTGTCCAGAGTTTTGTGTAAACGGCCAAGATTTGTTTTTGGGGATGGGCGCCGGGAAAGGGAGCAGTTTCCCTTCCCCGGCTCATCTCTGTAGAAGTGGGATGCACGTTCATTGCGGAATTCTCTCCAGGGCCGGCATCCGTTCTGGCCACAGAATCGTGAAGTGGTTCAGCGCTTCACGCCAGTGATGAATCGGCATGGTCCATTTTTTCGCGGCTTGCCGAAGCGCGAGAAACAGCAACTTCAGCGCTGCCTCTTCGTTGGGGAATCCGCCGCGGGTTTTGATGACCTTGCGCAACGACCGATTTAGCGATTCCACGCTGTTGGTGGTGTAGATCGCCTTCCGGATGTCCGGCGGGTAGTTGAAAAACGGCGTAATGCGCGCCCAGTTCCGCCGCCACACCTGGCTCACCCCGGGATAGGCTTTCCATTTGCCCTCCAGTTGCGCCAGATGTTGCTCGGCCTCGGCCACCGTGCCTGCGCGATAGATCAACTGCAGGTCGGCCGCCACCGGCTTGCGTGCTTTCCAGGGCACATAGTTGAGCGAGGCTCACGATACATAACTGCACCTCGGTGCGGGGATACACCGCCTCGATCGCTTCCGGAAAACCTTTCAGCCCATCTACGCAGGCGATGAAGATGTCCTTCAAGCCACGGTTCCGCAACTCCGTCAGCATCTGCAGCCAGAACTTCGCCCTTTCCGTCTGCGCCACCCACAGACCCAGCACTTCCTTCTGGCCCTCCAGATCGACTCCCAGCACCACGTAGATCGCCTTGTTCTGGATGTGGCCTTGGTCCCGCACTTTCACCATCAGTGCGTCCAGATACACGATGGGATACAGCTCTTCCAGCAGCCCAGCCTGCCAGGTTTTGACTTCCTCGATCACCGCATCGGTCACGTTGGAGATCAGCGTCGGCGACACCTCGATCCCGTACATCTCCTGCAGATGGCCCTGGATCTCCCGCGTCGTCATCCCACGTGCGTACATCGAGATGATCTTGTCGTCAAAGCCGCTCCAGCGCGTCTGTCCCTTGGCCACGATCTTGGGATCGAACGTGGCTTGGCGGTCGCACGGAGTTTCCAACTCCGGCTCGCCGAACTCGCCCTTCAAGGTCTTTTGGCTTTTCCAGTTACGCGTGTTCCCCCGGTGGTGGCCCGCCGGGTCGTGCTTCTCGTAGCCCAGATGATCGGTCATCTCGGCCGCGAGCGCTCGTTCCAGTATGGCTTTGGTCAGCTCCTTGAGCAGACCGTTCTCCCCGATGATATCCTCGGGCTTCTTGTAGTCTGTGAGCAGTTGATCGATCAGCTTCTTGTCGATGGCCATAGGGTCTTCCATTTTCTTCCTCCCATGGCCGTTTACACTCCTTGTCAGACAATCATATTCACCAGCTTACAGATCGCGCTGCGCTAGTGGTGTGCTCGGTCGCGGAAGCGAGGAATGGGGTTGGGGCTTAGAAATAGGCTTTGGCTTGCACCTTGCTGGCCGCATCCATGGCGATTGCAGCTGCGTTGTGCTCGAGGCCAGCCGAATAGGCTAATGCGATTTTTTGAGAGCCAGCGGGCGCAACGGAAGCCACACTGTAGCTTTTGACAGTTACCAGGTTAAACGCGCGGGCCTAGTGTGTTGCCCAGAATGAGTCCTCGTGTCTTCTTCTTCGCGAGACGAAAGAGCACGGCACCATCACATTCAGGACTGGCGGCCGTAACGCCGCCAACGAGAAACACGGACGCACGGTCTCCCTTTCGAAAGAGCTAACAATCGGTCTTTATCTCGTTCTTGGCCGTAGCCGATCTTGCCAGTCCGCGTTGAGGCCTGATTTGCGACTGCACAACTTTGGTAGGCACGCCGGGGGCAGGCATGAGAACAAAACTGCATACGCTGCTCGCCGCCGCGCTGGTTTGTGCGCTGGCGGGGACTTCACACGCTGCCGATCCCAAGATCGAAAAGAAGCAGAATGACATCCGCAATATGGCGGAGGAAACCCTTAAGCGCCTCTATAAAGCAGATCCAAGGGCTCAGTCGGCGGTCAAAGGGGCAGCTGGATATGCGGTCTTCAGCAACCTGGGCGTGAAAATCCTGGTCGCCGGCTCCGGCAACGGGAAGGGCATCGCCATCGACAACAAGACCAAGCGTGAGACTTTCATGAAGATGCTCGAACTCCAAGCCGGACTCGGCATGGGAGTAAAGAAGTTCAGCGTCATTTTTGTTTTTGACACCGAAAAGGCGCTCAACAGTTTCGTGAACTCCGGATGGCAGTTCGGCGGACAAGCTACGGCCGCTGCGAAAAACGGAGACAAGGGCGGGGCGATGGCAGGAGCGGCGTCGGTCTCGGACGGCGTCTGGATGTATCAGCTCACGGACAAGGGCATTGCCCTCGAAATCACCGGCAAAAGTACCAAGTACTACAAAGACGATGATCTGAATTCAGGAGCGGGATCTTCCTAGGGAGACTCTGATTAAGTCCTCCCTTTCCACAGGGAGTATAGATAAAGTCGTGCCAGCATGAACTCGTTGGGCAAGCAGAGGACACTGGCGATGATGACGGGATTCGAGCGGTACACGAAGAA